>ERZ1024475.1-NODE-1-length-121232-cov-1975.338290_pt1 | contig 121232 bp, 173 predicted proteins | sample MGYA00520801_ERZ1024475 | MGnify/ENA primary metagenome ERZ1024475 (study PRJEB33242, sample SAMEA3444311) | Homo sapiens | biome: Host associated; feature: Gastrointestinal tract; material: Stool | place: Uganda | collected 2011-01-01 ...
ATAAATCCAGCGCAAGCGGTGCCGCTGATGGTATCACTTTCGGTACGTTCAAGACTGCTATTTCTAATGGAAGTAATGTTTGTTTAGTAAACAATTTAGAAGCGCAAAATTCTTTCTTTTGTATGAATACAGCATCCGTAAACTCAGGAGGTTGGAGAAGTTCATATATGCGTTATAGTATTTTGGGTTCGACTAATAGACAAAACAGCGACGCGACTTCAACAACAGCAACTTCACCTGCTTCAAATACTCTTATGTCTTGTTTGCCTTCCGACTTGAGAGCTGTTATGCGCCCTATGTATATCTATACAGATAACACAGGCGGCGGCTCCAATACGGCTTCTTATGTAACTGGTACTTTAGATTACTTGCCACTACTAGCTGAAGTTGAATTGTTTGGTGTTAGAAATTTTGCTAATGTTGGAGAGCAAAATTATCAAACACAATATCAATATTATAAGAATGGCAATTCTAAAGTGAAGTATTCCCATGTCAATATTTCCAGTTCTGTTTTGTATTGGGGGCGCTCTCCTTATTATTATAATTCAAGAGAGTTTTTTATAGTTAACAATAATGGTACTGCAACAGCTATTTCTGCTAATTATTCTTATGGTGTTGCCCCAATATTCAAAGTGTAATATATAATACAACAATAAAAAGGATTAAAACGAATAATGAACAACTACATCATTAAAAAACGATTCAATTCTAAAGCTCTTCAAGGTATGGTAAACTTACCATATTCCACTCTTTGTACAGAATCTAACGGCCTTATTTCAGATTCTAATGGCCCTCTATGCTATAACACATCTCAAAATGCTTATGATTATTTTGCAATAAATAATGATAATAAGGGACTTCTTCGTGGTGAACTAATTGATAAGATTCTAAAGCGCCTTAATAAAGATAGAGCTTTTAATCAAAAGAAGCATCAAGAGCGTTGGGATTTACTATGGGCCGATGAATCTTTAATTAAATATCGCCGCGCAGAACATAGTGATTTTTGGGTGTGGAGTAAAGATTTTTATGAAGCATCTATTGAAGAACTAGAACGTATTTTGACAATTTGTCAAAAAATTTAATCGGAAAGGACTGGTTTATTTAATGTATGCAATTATCCGAAATAATTTGGTAATAGGCACTACTGATGAACTAAATTATATTAAGCTACAAGACAATGGATGCTATGGGCAGGATAAGTCCAACGACCCTAAAGGTATTGCATTTATGTCTATTGCGTATAATATTCTAGGTACTAATGGAATTGGCTGTCCTGAAAGTGTAGAAATTCGAGAAGTAGATGAAGCAACTCTTGAACAACTTCCTAAGTTTGATTATCTGGTTGAAGCAATGGACAAGAAATGTGTTGAACTTTCTACCATTTGCAATAAAACTATTATTGATGGTGTTGATTATAATGGTAAGCATTATTCTCTAACTGCCGCTGACCAAACCAATATTGATTCTATGTTTAATAGTGTCGTTCTTGGCGCAAGTTCTTTCCCTTATCACGCAGATGGTGAAGAGTGTGCTGTAATGGATGCAAAATCTATTACTGAACTATATATGGCTTATAAGACGCATGTTGCCTATCATACCACCTATTTTAATATGCTGAAAGCCCAGATGAAAACTTATACTGAACCTAATAAGGTATATAGTATGCAATATGGTGAAGAACTAAATGATACTTTCAAGGTTAAAATGAATGAGATGCTTACTGCCGCTCAAGAGCAAATGAATAATATTGTTAATAAGTTGGATGGTGCTTTCAATGTCCCAGAGTAAATTAGTAAATTATACTAAACTATCACCTCATTGTACGAAACCTAGACAAGGCAAAATTAAAGGTATCAGTATCCATACTATGGCTGGGCCTGGTTCTGTTGAAGGCTGTGGGCAAGTGTTTCAACAAAGAGAGGCTTCTTCTCATTATGGTATTGGGCCAGATGGCAGAATTGGGCAATATGTTCTTGAAGAAAATCGTGCTTGGTGTACGAGTCATAAGGTAGACCATGAAGTAGTTACTATCGAAGTATCTAGTATTCAAAGCTATAAAGAACCTTATGAGTGTACCAAAAAAGCATACAATACTTTAATCAATCTGTGTGTAGATATTTGCAAGCGTAATGGCATCAAGAAGCTTATTTGGAAAGAAGGAAAGCAATATTGTCCAGCCTTTACAGGTAATTGGGCGGTGTGCAATATGGTGCCACACAGATATACCAGACCGGATAAATCTTGTCCTGGTAATTATTTGTTCAGTAAGTATGGCGAGATTGCGGCAGAAGTAAATAAGCGTTTACAGGCCGCTACAAAGCCCGTAGAGGAGGTTGAAGAAGATATGGATATAAACACTTTCATTAAAGAAATGACTCCTGAACAGGCATATACGCTGTTACAGAAGGCTTCTCAGTATGCCGCTTCTAAGCCTGAACCTGATTGGTCTAAACAAGAAGGTCACTGGAATAAAGCAACTCAACAGAAGTTAGTTAATGGCGAAGCTCCTGAAGGTTTCTTAAAGCGTGATGAATTTATTGCGGTTATGGGGAGAAAAGGGCTGATTTAAGTTGGCTAAAAGAAAACATAAAATAAGAAATCATTTTAAGCGGCTAGGATTTACAAATCGACTAGCTGTTTATATTCTTTTATTTTTAGCATTTGGTTTGGCTGGTGGCTTCTATTTAGCTATTAAGTGTATTGGTATGGATTATACGGGCAGTCTCTATTGTTGGACTATTGTATTTACGCCTATCGGAACTGCTTGTAGTATTGTACTGAGCCGCATTGTAGATAAAAATAGAGATGAAAACACAAGTGCAGATGGTGACGGCATTTCTTATGCTTTAGCTAAAGCAAATGAATTTAAAATAAATGATTATAATGAACCTACTATTTAAAAGAGGTAATATATATGGATATTAACATTGTAATTTCTATTCTCAGCGGCATTGCAACGACTATTCCTCTCATTGTTGCTCTTGTAAGATATATTCAGAAGGCAGTAAAGGAAAAGAACTGGTCTATTGTGCTGAATCTTGTGATGAAATATATGGAGGAAGCCGAAAAACAATATGAATCTGGCGCAGAAAAGAAGCAATATGTTCTTGCTATGATTAAGGCTTCTGCTAATGAGGTTAATTATGATATTGACATGGAAGCAGTGTCTAAACTAATTGATGACCTATGCTCTATGTCTAAGAAAGTCAATGCGCCAGAAGAGTAAATAATATTATCTTGGCAAGAGGTACCGCTTGCTAAGTTTATATAGAATCTATAAAAACTTTGTACAGAGTTAAGAAAGGTGGTCGTTTTCAATGGCCGAAGTAAAAGCTCCTGGCGGTAACTTTTTCTTGAACAGTGAGCAATTTTATATCACCAAAAACAGATATGGTCAACCAGTATTAAATTCTATTGATTCTGGGGGTGGGGGCAGTATTGTCGTAGCCATAAACAAGCACAATGATGATAAAAAAGCTCACCAAAACATTGAACTAGATGCCGGTGAGATTGTTTAAAATTTAAAAAAGTAGCTTTTTGTGATTAAAAATTCACTCAAAGCTAATTATAAAAATATTTTTATAAAGGAGTTTGATATTATGCAAACGATTCAAATTAAAAGAGGTCTATCCGCCGCTGTACTCGCAACCGCTCTAAAGGCTGGTGAATTTGCTTTTGCCCGTGATACTGGCAAGCTATACATTGGTACTAATGGGACTACTGCTGGTAATGTAATCATTAACCCTGATGGTGGCACTGCTGACCAAGCCGCGAGACTAGCTGTTGCTCGTGCTTTCTCCATTTCTGGTGATGCTACTGCTCCTGCTGTAGATTTTGACGGTACTGCCGCAGTTGACCTTGTACTAGAACTAGCCGCCTCTGGTGTTACTGCTGGTACTTATAGCAAGGTTACTGTTGACGCAAAGGGTCGTGTTACTGAAGGCGCTGACCTAACCCTAGAAGACCTAAAGTTCGACATTCCTGCATCTAAGATTACTGGCCTTGGTACTGCTTCTGCAAAGGATGTTGAATACTTCGATGTTGCTGGTGCCGCAACTGAAGCCGCCGCAAACCTAAAGAAGGAAGTTGTAAATGCTGTTAAGGCTGGTGACACTTCCGTAACTGTTGGCGGCTCTGTCACTGAACCTACTGTTGCTGTTAAGGTAGACCCCGCTGAAGGCAATGCTCTAACCCTTGGTGCCGCTGGCCTATCCGTAACCATTCCTGCCGCCTCTACTTATACTATTGTTAAGGCTGAAGAGTCTGGTGACTTTGCCGCAGTTTACAACCTACAGAAGGATGGCACTAATGTTGGCGCTTCCATTAACATTCCTAAAGACATGGTTGTTGAATCTGGTAGAGTTGTTGAAAATCCCGAAGGTCAGGCCCCTGGTACTTACATTGAGCTAACCATTGCTAATAAGACTTCTGATAAGATTTACATCAATGTTGCTGACCTAATTGAGTATGTTACTTCTGGTTCTCAGGCAACTGACATGGTTGTTATTGACGTTTCTGAAGACCACAAGGTTACTGCTACTATTACCGATGGTTCTATCACCCTAGAAAAGCTTGCCGCTGGCGTTAAGGCTTCTCTAGGTCTAGCCGATTCTGCCCTACAGAAGAGCGACATTGAAACCGGTGCCACCAATGGTACTATCGCTGTCGAAGACACTGATGTTGCTGTTAAGGGCCTAGATACTGCCGCTTATCAACCCAAGAGTGCTTTTGATGAAGCTGGTGCCGCCACTGCTGTTCTAGGCACTGATGCAGACACTTCCGATAAGGCTACTGTCTATGGCGTCAAGAAGTACGCACAGGAAGAAATTGCAAAGGTTCAGACTGCCGCAGATGGCAAGGTTGCTTCTGTAACCGCCGCAGACAAGTCCATCACTGTCGCTGGTGAAGCTACTGCTCCTACCGTTAAGGTTGCTATTTCTGGTGCTTCTGGTAACGCTCTATCTCTAGGTACTGATGGTCTATTCGTTGCTACTGAAAAGGCTTATACTGCTGGTGACGGCATTGCTATCTCTGATGAACGTGTTGTTTCTACTAAGGTTGTTGCTGGCAACGGTCTAAGCCTAAATTCTGCTAACGGGATTACTATGGATGTGGCCTCTACTGCTGTTGCTGGTGCTGTTAAGCCCGATGGTAGTTCTATCACTGTTGCCGCAGGTGTTATTTCTGTTGGCGATATTGATGCTGGTGAAATTGCTTAATTGAAAACTTAATATACAATTTAATATAAAATAATTGTAAGGGGAGGATAAACATTCTCCCCTTATTTTTTAACTTCTTCATAAAAGGAGGTGGAACGAAGATGCGAGTTGAGCTTAAAGGCCGCAAAATCACTTACCTTTTTAATGATAGAGTAATTGGTTTTGAGACTGATAATTTGGTAGATACTTTTTCTTGCGTTGTTGATGTTCCTGGCAACTATAAATTGGACGTTGAATCAAAGCAAGACGGATGTATTTATCATAATACTATAAGTTTAAATTACAATGATGAATTAGGCGAATATTATTATATATTTACTGCCGGTCAACTTCCTGTTGGCAAATGCTTGTTTCAACTAAGACGAATCAATGATGATAAAGTTTTTCTAAGTGATAAATTTGAAGCATGGATTAAAAAACCTGTATTGGGTTATTGTTCTGCTTATCAAGAAAAAGGGCCGCTCCCTTCTGAATTTTATCAAATTGAAAGTAATTTGGATGAACTATATCAACATCCACCTATTCCAGATAGTTCAGGATACTGGAAGCTATGGAATAGCAAAAAGAAAGAGTATGAAATTAGCGATATACCAGTTTCAAGCGAAACTACGCTTGCAACAGGGGATGGATTGGATTTTACAAACAATGTATTATCTATAAAAACAGACAAAAAAAGTATCATCTTTGATAAAGATAAACAGCTTACCATTGGAGACATTGATGGCGGCGATTTAAACATGTCAGATGATACTATTGCAACTAATGTATTATTTCTTTAAGGAGGATGTATAGATATGAGAAAAATTCAAATACTTCGAGGCACTTTTGCAAAGAAGCCTGAACTTGAAGATGGTCAAATGTACCTAGCTAAAGACACTAAGCAAGTGTTTGTTGGTGACAAAGCTATTGCCGAAGGTGAAGTTGAGCTTGCTAATAAGAGCGATTTAACTGCACTAACTAATGAGGTTAATACCCAAGCAAGTGATATTGCGGATATTCAAGCTGATTATGCACAAACTACTGGGGGTAACACTGTTACTGCTAACGGCGTGGTTGTTAGCGATGAAAACGGTAAGCTAAAAAGTGTTACTGGTAATGCTAATCAAATTGTACAATTTGATAGTAACAAAGTTCCTGTCGCAGTTGATGCAGACTTTGCTTCTAAGAATGACTTGAATAATTATTTGCCCTTAAGCGGTGGAACACTAACTGGAAATATTGTCCTTGAGCCGAATGGCGATATATTTAAAATGAGTCAAACTAAAGAGGGAGCGACTGCCACTCTTGCTTTCATTGGCGGTGTTGCCAGCCTTGCTGCCGAGAAAGACGAGTCTAGCTCTAGCGCTAGTGTTGAAGTGTCTAGCAATAAATTAGGTGGTGGAGTTATTAACTTGAGTCAATTCTCAGGAGGTGGTACTGGAGTAATTATAAACTTATCCGATGAAGAGGCGAAAATTTACACAGGAGATGAAACATTGTACACTCCAACTTCTGAAGCAAGTCTTGTAAACAAAGTATATGTTGACAATGCAATTTCCGCAATTTCTTCTATCGACATTGCAGTATCAGAAACTCAACCTACTAATCAAAAAGTTGGTGACTTTTGGTATAAAATCACTGGTACAGTTTAAGGAGGGAAAAATATGGCAGAATTTAAAGCTCCAGATGGTGGCTATCTATTTAATGCAGAACAGTTTCATGTTACTAGAGATGCACTAGGAAGACCCGTTGTAAATGCTGTAGGAGAGGCTACAGGTGTCCCAGTCGTAGTTAATGGTAAACCTGGCCCTGTTATTACTCTTACTTGTGATGATATTTCTGGTGGCACTCAGGCAGTTCCTATGACCCCAGAAGATAAGAACCAAATTAAAGCCAATGAAGATATGTGTCAAATTCTTGACGCAGAAGTTGGTGACATTAAGAAAGAATTAGATGTAATCAAAACAACTTTAGGAAGCAAACAAAGCATTTTAACTGGCGCTACTTCTATGATTACAGAAGATAATCTTGAAGCTAATAAAGTTGTTGTAACTGACGATGCTGGCAAGATTGTTGCTTCTAATGTGGATAAAGATAAGCTTGGATATTTGGATAATCTTAATTCTAATGTTCAAGAACAGTTAGATAATAAATTATCTGCTAATGAAAATATTGACTTAGCTGAACATGCTATTACCAATGCACAGAAAATTAGCACCAATGGTGTCGCTCCTGTTTACATTGGTTCTGTGATTGAACCTAGCGGAACAGAAGGTGTCAAAATGACTGGTGTTGCTGGCGGCGGTGTAGCATTTGTTAAACCTGATAGTCAGAATGATTATGTTCCTGTTTATGGTGGCGCTCCTACTGACAGTAATCATTTAACTAATAAGCAATATGTTGATAAGGCTATTGTTGATAAATTCAAAGCTTATCTTGAAAGCGAAGAAGGAAAAGCTTGGATTAAGACTCTGTTAGGTATTACTGGTGGCTAATATGAGAATAAAATATAAATGGTTTGATAAGTATCTTAAGGAGGTGAAGTGATGGGAGTTTTTGATGGTTACAGTATTGTAGCTTTGGATTTTCCAGAAGCTTTTGATAATTTTTTAGGTAGCTCTTATCAATATATATTTTCTCAAACCCCTATATTTAACATAGTAGGTAATAATTATATGATATGTGCAGATATGGATAGAGGTGTCCCAACTTTAAAAAATATTTTAAATCCTGATGACCCTTCACATCTTCCTGAATATCGTTTTATACATCCTGTGTATACTCCTAATAAATATATCAAGTCACGCATTTATAGTATTTTAAATTCGGTAGATTATTCAATAATAAGCGGTGAAGTGGCAGGGATTATTTATCGTAATAATGTTTATAAAATATGGTTAAGTTCATCGAGGAAGGTATATAATTTAGACTTGGCAACGCCGATAGTTGATTTCTTTCAGATAGGTTTATCTCGCACAGACCTTAAATATAGTTTTGTTCTTACTGAATCAACTTTATATGTTTATAACCCGATTAGTAAAGAGCAGTCAACGTCAATAGAACCAATAGCTTCGTATGTTATGACGGGAGGAAAAGTCTTAGCTGGCTGTGCTTATAATAAAAGCGGTACTAAATATGGAGTATCTGTTATGACCGAGGATTCATTATATACTTTTACAATAGATAGTGCTTCAGGAGGGATAACTGCGGAAGCAGACGAGTCGATTGGACAAAATGTAAATCAAGTTGTTTTCGATAGCAACCAAACCAATTTATGTTCATTGGCATTAGATGTTGCTTATCCAGACATAAGGGCGTTCTTTTTCTCAGATGATGCCCTATTAGGTGAGGTTTCTTTTGAAAGAGGAAGAGTTTTTGCGTTGGGGAATCTTTCTAATGATTTTAGAGACGAAAACTCACCGTCTAGTAATTATTTTTTTTATAAAAGTAATGATGATGGGAAATGCTATGCTTGTTGTCTTGGCTTTTCGGAAACTTTTGATATTGTCGGTATAGGTACATCTATTCCTACTTATAATTTAACAAGCAACAAGTCTGATAATGTATTGTTCAATTCTTTTACTTCGCAAATGCAGTTGTTAGATAAAGGGGAATCCAATAGTGAAACTTATGCTTGGTTAGATAATAATGGTATTTTATATGTTTTAACAAAAGATATTATAAAAACCCTCACAACAACCCTCTCCTACTGCACAAACGACACTACATCTCCCCACACCTACACAGACCTTTACCCCAATATTCGTCTTGAATCCATCTTAGACTATGAATTAACGGGAGCAGAATTTTTAGTATATACTACATCTTCTTCTGCAAAAGCTGTTAGAGCAAGTGACGGCAAAACACTCACAGCAAGCACCGTTAATGGCGTTGCAACTATTGGCAATGCAGGATATGGTACTTGGACTGTTACGGCGGGAAGCAATACAGCAACCATTGAAGTGAGAGAATTTAAGCAGTATAAGGTTTTTCGTACTTTAGAGACTTATTCTTGGGCCGAGATTAGCGCTGTTAGTGCAAGTGGTGATGCGGCTAATTTGTTTGGTGTTGGTGATACTAAAAGTATTGTATTGAACGGACAGATAGGTAAGGGCGCATTTTATGATTACTCTATTGACGTTTATATTTTAGGTATTAACCATAATGCTTCTGTTGAAGGAAATAATCGTATTCATTTTTGTATTGGCAAAGTTAATAATAAAACTGTGGGACTGGTTGATTTAAAATACAACCAATATCCAATGACTTCTTTTGGTTATTACTCTATGTCTTATGGCGACAGTGATACAACTGTTGGAGGTTGGAATGGTTGTTATATGCGTTCTACAATCATGTCTGCAATTAAAAACGCTCTACCTACTGACCTTCAGAATGTATTGAAAACTGTGACAAAATATACTGACAATACAGGTGGCGGTACTAATAATTCTTCTAACGTAACTGCCACTACTGAAATAATTTGTTTAGAAGCGGAATTTGAAGTTCAAGGTGCAAGAACCTTTGCAAATAGTTACGAACAAAATAAACAAAAACAGTATGATTATTACAAGAACGGTAATAGTAAGATTAGATATAAATATAATAATGTTGGTAATACCGCATATTGGTGGAACAGAAGTCCGTCCTCTGACTACCCAGACTCTTTCTGCGGCGTGTCCACTGACGGAACGGCGAACGCTTACTACTCGCGGACTTGCCCTGCGGTGGCTCCCTGTTTCTATGTTTAATATAACATAATATAATTTTACCCCTAGAGGATTATCTCTAGGGGTAATTTTTACGTCATATTACTACTTGTTCACCAAACACTGTTTCAATCGTTTCGTCTTTAGAATAAATCGTAATTTTTCTATAATTTTTTTCTTTTGTCACACTAACAATATCATTTTCATATACATGATAGAAAGCTTTTGAAATTTCTTCTTCCTTTTGCTCTACTAGCAAACAACGACATTTGCAATCAATATATACATACCATCTATAGAATGTTTCATCTGGAAAATATTCGATTTTATAATTAAGGAAATCAAATAGATTGTTTGCGGCCCTTTCTATATCCCAAGCTTTGTCCCATTGCCAATAAATTTCTTCTTCATAATCTACTTTGCTTAATTGCACGTTGTGTTCAGGATAACGTTTTTTAAATTCCTGAATAATTGCGCTATCTTCTTTATATGTTTTCATAAATTGTAATCCTCTAAAAATTTTTCTTTTGTATAATAAAGTTTTGCTCTTCTGGTTTTGTTAGGGGTTATTACAAGAATGTCTTTGGGGTTAATAACAATTCGTTGCTTTCTTACTAAATCGACTTCTTGTTCTAATAAAATACTTGAAGCAGGATAATTTGTCCATACAGACCAATAAATGTCAGGTGTATCTACTTCGTATTCGATTTCATCATTAAGAAAATCATGCAAACTTTTTGCCGCCTCTTCTTGAGTTCGTTGAGCTTCCCAGTACCAGTAATCTGCCTCGCAACCTTTTTTATCAAATGCTTTCATAATCATTCCTCCGAAATTTCGACAATTTCAATGATGCAATTTTCATCTGAGTATTCTTTCTTTAATTCTTTATAAACGTACTGAGCATTTTTTAATGTATAAGTGTAAGCTCTATAAGGGTTTTCATCAAAACCATTTGCAACAAAAATGCCAGGAGCTAAATATTTTTTCTTTCCACTAGGGAAAGTAAATTGTATCACATAGTTATTCATAAACTACCTCCCATATATAACACACCGCAAATGAAGCCGAAACACCATCCTAATGTACCCATAACTATAGCTAAGTATAAGTATTTATTCATTATTATCTAGGTTAAGCCTTTCTTTGTTTATAGTATTTAGACGCCAAAGTTTTTCCATTCTGTTTGTTCTATTATCACCATTTCTATCAACCATACATCTAGTTTCTTTTTCCCAGATACATTCAAATCCTTCTGGCATATCGTATTCACTTATAAGAACAATATGTCCTGCATTTGCCATAGTTCTACACCAATTATAAAATTTTTCATAATTAAAATGTTTGGTTTCAAAATATTTTGTTGTATCTCTATATGGAGGGTCACAATAAATCAATGTTCTTCGATGAAGGTTGTATGGTGTACACAGGCTGTAATCAAGACAGTTGAAGTTGATGTCTTTGAGTTTAGGAGCTTGCTTTTTAATATTGCTGATTACACCCTTCGCTTCGTCTTTGATTCTACCTTCTTTGTCATAGCTTCTTCTATACCCCCCCCAGTATTTGGAACCAAAACTACAAAAACCTACAAGTCCAACATACCAATCAGGGTATTTGTCTTTGTTATTTTTGACTTCTTTGTATTCTTCTTCGCTAATCGTGTCAGGAAATACAGAAATATCGGTTTGCGCTTGCCGAAGAAGGGCAATTAGTTGTGGGTGAATGTCTGTACCTACCCTAACTTTGCAGTTAATTTTGTCGATAATATTAGCGCCACCAACAAATGGCTCCCAATATTGCTCAATGTCATTATTATCAATATAGGATTGAATAATTGGCACAATATCTTTAGCAATTTTTGCTTTAGAACCTAAATATCGCACTTATACTTCCTCCAAAATTTCATGGCTATAATAATTTTTTACTACAGTAACTGGTTCTATGAAAGCAAAACTATATTCTATGTCACCAAATTTTTCAATATATTTTTTAATGTATTTTTTTGCTTCACTCAAACTATTAAAAGCTGTTGCATCATGTGCATAAATACACCAGCGCCATAGAAAAGTTCCACAAATTTCTTTTACATCAAGATATTCCAACATCAAATCATCATCATAACAGTTACGATAGATATAAATACATGAATTTGTCATTGCTGTCCTTCTTTCTTATTATATCTCTTTTAAAGTTTTTCGATTGTAAGAGTAATTTCAGGCGTTAAATAAATAATTCCATGTTTCTCATTGTTAAAGGTTCTAGCATAATTTGTTGCTTCTGACACTCTATCAAAAACTGTGGCATTGCCCACAGAAAGTTCCCATTGCCAAGTAATCGGTTCATCACAGTTTTTGACTCTTAACCATTCTATCGTTCCGTCTTCATTAAGGCGATAAATATAATATCCACAACCAAACATTATATCACCTCATTTACTTAAATAGTCTTTTGAATGTTTCATCATCATATACTGTAAACTTATTTAATTCAAAAACAACCCAATCACCTTTATGAATGAAAAATGATTTCTCAAGCCCAAAATCAGAGAAAATGTTGATTTTTAAACCTAATAATTGTTCTTTCGTATCAAAGCCACATGTGAATTTAGCTTCCTTGACCCATTTCCAGAAGTCTTGTTCGGTGCTGTACTGCCAAGCAATCACGCCTTCTCTTCGCTTATATGTTTTCATTTTACCTCCTCAATGACACAATTCCAAGCTCTTAGGCCGCAATGCCATATTTTTTCAAATGCTTCGGTTTTAGATTCAAATACTGTGGCTTTCGTTGAATCAATCTCCCAAATGTAAATATATTCGTCTTCTGCCATAGGAATATAATGAAAATATCTAGGAGGGTTTGTGTTTAATTTAATTATTCTGTACATTCGTCCACCTTCTCATATAGTATCTTAAAATCCTTGTCGCTAATAACTATGAAGGCATTGTTGTAAGGATAGAACACAAACCAATCATTCTTTTCTAAATAATAACATTCGTATGTCTTCCAATCCGTTGAATTTTTTGTAGGTACAAAAACTTCAATAACAAATGTGCTGTGATACCAATTATCCCAACTACTGAATCTATTGGGAATAAATTTCTCAGCCCACTCTGAAAATGAAAAAGATGCAGTGCCGTCAAATTTTCCGTTGAATTGCCAAGCATAAACTTCAACAGGTTTCATTTTATATTTCATACTTGTATCTCCATAGGGATAAGAACTTTTTGTTGATACCAATAAGTATCATAGGCGTCCAGATATTTTTTACGCTTGACCTTCAAGCAGAAAAGTTCTGAATCGTGGATATTCTTTGCCGTATACTCAAGTAATTTTTGGGTATACAGTTGAATATGCTCTTCTGCGTCCTGCCTAGAAAAGAACACTGTAGCTTTTTCTCTATCCAATGACCAATACTCTACATTTTTCTTAGAGAAATCTACGTCTTTGGTCGTTAAATAGGAAGAATAGTTAGGGACATTTCTACAAACCAGAAAAACAGAATGTTTCATTGCTCTTCTCCTTTAATTATACTAAACGGAAATTCCCCGTTTGCTCTTTTGTCATAGGAATAATGAAGAATGTCACCAGGTCGCAAAACAAGTTGTATTACTATGTTATGCCTGTCTGTATAGATGGGGAACTTTAAAAGGTCGCCATATTTTTCTTTGTCCCAAGTGGCTCTATAAAATGGCATTTCATGTTCTTTTGCCCAAAGACTGAAATTCTTGAAACCTACTTCTCCCCATTCCCACTCTTCGTCAAAACCTTCATACCAAAGAAAATTTTTGTGGAAATCTTCAATGTTTTCTACACTAAAAGGAAAACATTCAAATTCTTCAGCTTGTGGATTATAGATAAGAAAAAGGTCTTCATTCATCATATTGAAGACAACATTTTCATCATTGCGTGTGTCAACCCAATGGTCATAGAATATAATTTCATCAAAACCTTCGCCAAATTTTTCGTCCTGCCTATGTTCACAATGAATGTTATGCTCTTTGGCCCATTCGTCAAAAGCAATGATTCCATTTTTCCACCAACGCCATGCTTCTACTCTATTTTCTTCGTAACAGCAGTTATCGCCTACATCAAAATACCAAGCCATTTTTTATTCGTCTCCTTCAATCTGGATAATTTCAAATGTGTTGTATGCTGGATTGAAAAACATTTTATTGAGAAAATTCTGTGCTTCTTGTTCGGTAATAAACCAAACTAGATTGCTTTCAGAGGACTGAAGTAAATCGAATTTGTAGGTGTTTTCTTCTTTGCCATAATATAGATATGCTTCAGTGCCTTTAAGTCTGATTGCGTACTTAGAAGGAACGCCTTGCTTTCCAATAGAATAACGCTTCACAAAAGCCTTGCTATCAACATCATCATGATTATATTTGTAAATGTGTCCCTCATCATATACAACGACTTCATCAGGAAACACATAACAATGATTTTTGATATGTAGGTAGCGAGGGTCGCCAAAGGGAACCAGGATTTCAAGTCTTGCATCAATTTCGTGTGAGAATTTATCTAACTCAACTGCGGCCTGTCTTTTGCTCCACCCTTTTTTCCATACCCAGAAATCAACTTCGTGTGCTTTTCTAACTGCTTTCATAGTGTTTACCTCCTTTGTTTGTGTCTTTATTGTATCATTAAAAATTCAGCTTGTCAAGTCTTTTTTGAAAAAATTAAAGAAAATACCCTCTTGAATAATATCAAGAGGGTATTTTTATTATTGATTTGTTACTCTAGGAATGGGTTCTCCGTATACCAGATTAACGCTAACATCACGAAGTTCTTTCATTTTAACTCCGCTGCAAGTATAAGGAACAATATCTACTTTCCATTCCTGCTCGGCGCAAGGAAAGTGCATCATCTGGTACCAAAAAATTAGCGGACGCGCAGAGACGTTACATTCAATATATCCTTCTACAAGATAAGTCAGAGAAGCGTCTTGATGAAAATAGTGTTCTTCTCTGGACAATACAACAAGACGATGAGCATCAATCATGTAGTTTTCGCTAATGATAGCTAAAACCTCAGGGTCAACGTTGGGGTGACGGTAGGTTACAGTATTCATGTTTTTTCTCCCTTAATATGGTTCAAACTCTACGTTAATGTCAATCATAATATCTTCGTCAGGTTCAATATTATAGCTAATCATCTTGATTAACCATCTTCCTTCGCATCTTTCACTAATAGTGTCAGACTCAATGTAATCTCCTACAGAGAAATTGAAATACTGGTCTGTTCTCCATTGATAGAAACAGAAGTCGCAATCATCAGAAAAAAGACGATAATGATATACGCCATAAGAAAAGAAAGGCACTTCAGTTCCCACACTCTTCATTCTTGCTTCGTGCGCCTTTGTTGCTGTAATATCCACCGCATTTTCACGAGAATTTACATACTCTTCTAGCATCTCGTCAATCATGTTTCTTAGTTCAGTAAAATCGAACTTCATTATCACGCCTCCTCAATAGTAACCTTCTTTAGACTACCATTAGTATTGTTACCAATAACCGTAGTCAGCATATTGGTCGCAACTTCTAGCAGATACTTGGGGTATTCTGCATCTGCGCCTTCCTGTAGGTTTAGAATTTCGTCCTTAGAAAATTCAATAGTTAGCTTCATCTTTGTACTCCTTATAGTAAAATATTTTCCAACTTAGCACGTTTTTGAAGGATGCTAAGATATTGAGCCATCACGACACATTGTTCTTCTAATAGCTGATAAGGGCAGTCAGGAGTAAAGTCAAGTTCACCATCTGACCACTTCTTTAGCATATTAGAAAGCTTTCTTGTCCGAATGAGCAGAATGTTGTACTCGCTTCGGAATCTATCTTTGTAGTTGTCGCTTAAAGCGAGTTCGTTCCAATACTCAAATGTTTCAGGCATTTTTAATTCCTCCTTGATTTGATAGAACTATTGTATCATACTCTTGTTGTTTTGTCAAGAGTTTTCAATAAATTTTTCTGCCCCTTCTTCTCATCTCAAAACGATAATGGGCGCGTTGATATTGACCTTTTTCGATGTATCTGTCTACATCGCTTTCTCTTGTTTCCTTTAGCTTGGCCTCGAAGAGTTCCTGTTTTGCCGCCAAATATTTTTCACAAGTATCATGGCAAGCTGTATGTCGTTCTGTACAGTCTTTACAAATAGGCTTCATATAATGCCGTCTTTGTCTCATTTTTTAATACCTCCGAACTTGCCATCTGCGCGTACTTGTTTCTTATAGTTTTGTGCTGTTTTTCTATCCTTTTGATAAGGGATGTTACAGTCTTTCATCCAACGTCGCACGGTGCTAATACTTACTTTATACACGGCGGCTGTGTCCTTTTGGCTATTAAGTCTCTCAAAAACTTGTTTAAAGTTTTTGGGCAAAGGGATTTTTCTTCCTTGTACGGTTCCTTTAGTTGCGTTTCTAGTTCCACCAAGTTTGCGGATTTCTTCGCAGTGACCTGTGCAACTCTCTTTTGTGCAGTTGAGACACAAGTGAACCAACTCTGGGCGTTCGATAGCTCTATTGTTATTTGGTTCGTTCAAAGCATAGGAGCCTTGTTCGTCTTTTTCCAAATTAGGAATGTTCCAAGGTCTGTGTCCTATGGTTTGGATTCTTACACCATCAACTTTCACACCAATCACTTCCCTTCAGTAGTTCAACAACTTGTGTAAAATTTTTACACTTACAGATAGCGTTAATCAACGCTTTAAACATCTCCATAGTGCAACAATTTACTTCCCATGTCCTGTAATCGTTATTATTGTCACTTTGCAGACCAACGTAGGTTGTCCAAGCTGTGTTGTCTTGTCCGCAACCAGAAAGCACACAATCGAAGTATGTCACATAATCAAGCCCCCAGACGCAAACACTTCCATCAAAGCTAGGTACAGGTTTATTGAGTATGTGATTGGTTAGACTGCTTTCACAGTCGGAGAGAGCGACATATTCTGCTTCTACTTGCTCCACATACTTTAGATAGTTTTCTCTTGTGAACTTCATAAAGTCCATCTCCTTTGTTTTTGTTTTCTGAAGTTATAATAACACAGAGAACTATTCTTGTCAAGCTTTTTCTTTAAAAATTTTTGAAAAAATTTTACCCCTCCTGAAACCAATCAAGAGGGGTATTTTTTAATCAAAAAATTCAGCAACTTTTTTAATACAAAGATTTGGATTGTTTTTTAAATCTTTGTTAGTCTTTATTGTATATTTTGCCGCAGTTTTCGTAGCGAACCATTGTGCTACCAATTCTGACCCAAACCACATAGTAGTTTTTGCTACCCCAAGTGATACCCAATATATACCGTAATATTTTTCTGTTTTTGTATCATAGATAGCATAATAATCTCTCATCACTTATTGGTACTCCCATAGCCCTTAGAACCGCGCTTAGACGCATTGCACTGAATTACGTCCTTGGATACTTCATCAACTGTAAAATTCGCCACAGGCAAAAGTAGAGCCTGACAGATAGCTTTCTGAGTGCTATAATAGGTGCAAGAACCAGGTTCTCTATGTGCGGCCTTGTATAGTTCTTCTTCTGGAAGATTGGAGAGGTAAATGCTCTTGTTGGAACAATTAGTCCAAATCACACCAATCTCACCTTCGTAGCTTTGGTCAATAATGCCAGAGCGTAGAGAAATACCCTTTAGTCCAGTGCTACTACGTTCCTTTAGAACCATAGCGTACCCTTCTGGAAAATGTGTACAAATACCAGTATGAATCAAAACAGATTCAAGAGGGTCAATTTTAATGAAATCTTCTTTGATACAGGCCCAAATGTCGTAACCTGCATCTTCGTCCTTTTTATTGGGAATAATTGCTTTCGGAGTTAGCTTTGCAAACTGAATTAGTTGCTTTACAACTACTCCACCCTTAGTAATCGTAATATCATTCATCGTTTTATTTTCCTCCCTATTTTAGTTGTTTATTTTACTCAGAAAGGGTGTTTTTCCATCCTTTCTGAGTAAATCTTTCTATATGCCGCCATTTCCTTACATGGTTTCATTTCGTGACACTTGCCGCCATGATAGACGCACATAGGTACCAGCAGACCTTGAAATTCAGGACACTCAGTTAATACAGCAGTCTGCATCTTGGATACTACTTCTCTTGTCTCAGGAGACGCTTGAAAACAAAGTCTCTTATTCATAATGTTCATAAGTTCTTCTGCGCTCATATCAAGAATCATATCAACAGGAGCATCTTGTGGAGCTTTGTTTCTATCATATCCTTCCTGTCTGTCGTTTCTTTGAGATTTTACATAAGGTTGTGCATGAACATGTCTTACAAGATGAGTAGCCACCCAAGTAGGAATATCATGTAAATAAAATGAAAATTGCAAGTAACGAATAGGGCTATGTCTAGCTTCAAGGATGTCATGGCACCAGTCGCTTGTTGGTGGATTGACGGGCTTTAGTCCAACAGTAACTAAGGCCCTGCGCTTTACCTCCGTCCAATCTTCGTAAGTTGGATAACGTAATAATTCTACTTCCATTTATTTTTCCTTATACTTGTTCTTCGTGAATAGTTAGCTCTCTGATTTGTGCTTCTGACATAGTTAGTTCGCACCACTTAATGGCGTCGACACGAGTTGCGAATTGTTTTACCTTGCTACAAAAAGATTCAAGGAGGTCAAAATTTTTACCGATATATTTGCCACCAATAGTCCGAAGAACATAAACCTTTCTAATATCTTCTTCGGCACTAGATACGGTCATACCAAGATTGCTATAAATTTGTTCTTCCTTAGACAAAGGAGATTCTGAGTCATAGACAAAAGAAATATGCTTCTGTCCAAGGTCTTCTATATGAACTTTTGCATCAATTCGCTTTTTCATTATAGTTCATCCTTTCTAACATACCAACCTTCAAGAATGGTATATAGTTCATCAAGTCCAGTTAGCTTTAGAAAAGCGTTCATGGCTTCATCAAGATTCTTTTCCGCAATATCCTCCGCTTCTTTATCAGTTTCAATACTCATGCCATATTGAATTGCTGTTTCGGCAATATCTTGAACAATATTCACCAGTTGGTCTGCTTTTACCTGATAATCTTTTCCTGCACTCATTCTCATGTACTTAGTTTCCATTGTTTTCCTCCGCTACGATAAACCAATTATTTGCTACTGTATCTGGCATGTTTTCAGCCATCCATCGTGCCGCTAAGACGCGAGACTCAAATTTAAGGGCATGTGCCGTGTCATTAGCAAGTGAACAACCTTTTCTATCATTGTATTCTCTTAGTCGAAAAGTGTTTGTTCTGTCTTGAATAGTGTAGAATTTCATAGAATTTCTCCACTTTCGACAAGCTCATATTCAAGACGGCAGTTGCCTTCTTCGTCATAAATATTAACAGCTCTTACGACATTGTAAACAGTCTCGTCTCCCTCAAATTTAATTTCCTCATTTTTGAGTGGCAGGGTGATGTCCTTGTCAAATTCCTTGACAAATTCTCTACCATTCGGCCCCATCTTATAAAATGTAATTAGTTTCATTTCCACACCTCGAAGTTAATAGTTTTATGAGGACAAAGCAACCAATATGGCATCCACCAAGAACCTTCAATTAAATAGCAGCTATCAAATGAATCGTATTCTGTCCACTTGCGATAACTATTCCAGCCTTCCCAACTGCTCGGAATACCAAGACAAGTGCTACTATCTTTGCTAGATTCTGGTTCGTATCTTCTTTCAAGTTCTTTGGCTACTTCAAAAGAAGGTACAAACATTTTATAGGTTTCACCCTCAAAAAGCCAAGCAGGAAGATAGTAGCTTCTAAATACATAAACCGGCATATTCTTAATGTAAGGTTCTTTGAGTAACTTCACTTTGATTGTTTGGCCCCAACCATGCCAATCTTTGGGTAAACCATACACCTTGTCTTGCTCAATTTTATCTTCATAATGCCATTGTCTTGCCTTTGCTTCTTCGTAAGTAAGCAATTTTAGCAGCATTTTATTCTCCTTTCGTTTTTAGTATACTACACTTTTTGCATTTTGTCAATGATTTTATAATTCTACAATATCAATAACGTTGTCTGGATTATTAGCATAGGTAATGATATATAAACTATTTCCTAGCAACCAAATTTCTTCGCCAATACTAGAAGCCATAGCAAAGTCACACTCGCTACATACTAATGGTTCACCTTCCCCGTAGGCTGTAAAAATATTTTCATATATCAATTCACCTTGTTTACGAATTGATTCAGGCGTAAGTTCTTGTAGCATATTTGCCTCCTTTTCAGCCAGAGCAACAATCTACTGAACTTTTGACAGGAACAGGAGCTTGAATACAGTAATCTAATGCTTTTTCAGTAAGGAGGCCAATTTCAATCATTGCCTTTACTTGTTCTTCGTAAAGACAACGCGCAGTTGTTTTTTCGTCTACTTGCATTTTCCTATCACCATCATAAAAACAATGTCGAAAATAATAAGTAGCATAATTACCGGCATCATCGAAAATCGTTTCTCCTTCGGTAAAAATGATTTTATGGAATCTTACCATTTCTTCTGCCACTCAAAATGTGTTCAAATATACTCAAACACATCGAGAAATTAAAGTCCTTGCGGATACTTCTTACTGCTTCGATGTGTATGCTTTGGCGATTGTAAACAATACGCTACTCACAAGTTCGTGTACACTCCACAGTCGTAAATTCCCGAAATAGCCTTCGGTACATACTTACGTTTACATTTATTATGCAATTTTGTAAGTTCTAGCATCTTTTAAATTAAGAGCCGCATTAAAATCTCTATCTTCAACATAACCACAGTCACAACGATATATTCTATCTGAAAGTTTCAAATCTTTCTTGATAGTTCCACAGCAATGACATATTTTGGATGATGGATACCATCTGTCTACGATTCTTAATTCAATACCATTTTCATCACATTTTGCTTTAAGCTTGGTTCTAAATTCATAGAACCTCTGTGACGCAACAGCTTTGGAAAGACGCCTGTTCTTCATCATTCCTGATACATTCAAATCTTCAATAGTTATATAAGATGGCTTGGTTTTCACTATCTCTACTATTACTTTATTGATATAATCAGTACGGATATTACTTATCCTATGATAAAGTTTTTGTACTTTGAGCTTTTGCTTTTGTATATTCTTTTGAGTGGACTCTCCTTTCTTTAAATTTTCATATTTTCGTGAGAGACATCTTTGCTCTCTACGCAATTTCTTTTCCAATTTTTTAATTCTTGCTGACTTGTTGATGTTTTTATAAGTTTTGCCATTAGAAACAATCGCGAAGTCTTTTACACCCAAGTCAATTCCTATACCTTCGTTATTATTATTAGCAACCCGAACATCGGGAATTTCAACAAGAGCAGACACATAATATCTACCTGCTTTAATGGATATTGTGCCGCTTTTGACTACATATCCATCTTTACTGGTTGGAATATAGCCCTTTTCTTTTATGCGTACCCACCCTAAAGTTGGTATTTTTAATCTATGTCTTTCACATTCACAATCTGTGAGGTTGTTTTTTACGAAATACATTTTTACATCAGATTTGCCTTTCTTTTTGAAATTAGGAAAAGCGTTTTGATGTTTAAAAAATCTTGTAAAGGCAGTATATCCATTTTCAATAGACTTTTTTATGGCTTTTGAAGATACTTCTTTAATCCATGCTTTGTCAGGGTTATTAGGAATGTACTCGTTATTGAGCCATACGCTAAAACTCTTGCCAGTCATAAACTTTTTACCGTTATCATATAAAGTTTTGTTGTGACCGAGATAGAAGTTATAGACGTACCTGCAAGTACCAATAGTCTTGTTAATCTTGATTTTTTGCTCGACCGTCGGATTTATTTCCGTCTTAAAGCTTTTTAGTAATTTTCTCATCCCTTTCTATTTGTTTTTTATACTTACGAAGCTCATACAACCTACAAGAGAATACATGAAGTATAGAAACAATATCCTGTACGAGTTCTTCTACTTATTTTATCTCCTTATCATCTAAAGAACGCAAATTCTTTGGCTGTATTGAAGTATTCTTGACACTCTTCCTTTGTGGCAAAACCTGGACTAACTACTTCTACACAGCCCCAATAATAATCATAATACAGGCAGTTTTCGTTGACTTCTGCATTGTTGTCAATAAGACAGCGAAGTGTATCTATTTCTTCTACTGTGGCATTAACCATGTAGAAACAGTTTCCTTCTGAATGATGATTTAAAATCTACCATTTCTTTTTCATTATTTTTACCTCCTTAGTGTCAATTTCCACCATAAAATTTTTCTGCTTCTTCTTTTGTGTCAAACGACTTTTTGTAGACATAAACTACTCCGCTCCATCTTTCATTGATGAACGTATTGTTAGTGCTTGCGTCAACGAAGTTTTGAATTGCACGATACTCTTCATCTGTTGCCTGAAAAGTGAAAACGCGGTCTCCTTCGGCGGAAACTTCTCCAAGGTACCATTTCTTTTTCATTATTTTAACCTCTTCAATGTCGATTTCCCTTAAAAAATTCTTCTGCTTCTTCTTTCGTGTCAAACGGAATGTCAAATACGCTGAGAACGCCAGACCAAGGCTCACAAAGCAACCAGTTACTTTCGTCATTGGAAGACTCGATTACTGTAAGAAGAAAAGCAAATTCTTCTTCCGTTGCCTGGAACAAAAAGTAACAATCTCCTTCTGCGGCAGTGTTTCCAATATACCATTTCTTCATAAAGGTCTACCTCCAATTTGAGTCAAGGGATAACAATTTACTGGTTCTTCCATGAAAGAATCTGCAAAAGCTATAACAAAAAGTGTTGTAACATTTGTTTCTTCTTCATAAACTTGATAGATATTGTAATCATCACTACCTGGATAATTGTCAAGGAATGTGCCATGTTCCACCACCCATTTTGGATGCTTAACCGCCCATTCTAAATTTTTTGTTTCAATCATTGTTTTTACCACCATTAGTCGTAAGTGTCCCCATAACGCACACCAGTTTTTGTGTATTTATTTCCATGTCCATCGCAGTGCTGGCTTGGTGTCGTTGCACAAGGCCAATGCAATCGTTCGTACATAATTCGCTGGGCTAATTTGGCGTCCTTCGTTGCTACACCGTTAGTATTTTTCTTCATGGCTATCCTGTTGATTTCCAATTCTGAAAGTTGTTCCATATTCTCACGCTTCATAATCTGCCTCCATTTGTATCTTAGATTTTAATTCAAATATTAAAACCAAAGCATACGCCACAACCATCACTGGCACCGAACTCGCTTTTATCGCCGCCTTTACCCACAATAGGAAAAATTTCTGAGTTGCCCGAATTTGTTGATGTCACCCAATATGGAAACGGAATACCGCTTAATGTTTTAATCCTATTTTCCTTTTTGAGGTAACGAGGAAGTGTTTCATACCCTTCCTTCTCTCCATATTCATCTTTTCCAAAAACTTCTCTCTCGTGCAATAGACGAAGTGGCCCAGTTACAACTTTTTGCAAATCATCTGGCAATAAATGGAACAGTTTACTAAGATAAGTTTCCATCGTACTAAGACACTCTTTGTAGTTTGCGGCCCAGTTTTCATTCATGCAGTGAGTATCTTCGAGCAAATTCTTTGTAAAAAATGTTGCACATTTATATCCCACATACTCACATACTAGTGTGACATTCTCGCCAGTCTTTAATACGATGTCAAGCTCATCTCCAACATTTAGTGAACTGGTGTTGTTTTTAATGTTGGTTTTCAATTCTTCCCATGTTGTTCTTAAAGTGCCACTCTTTCTAATTTCAATCATTGACTGTCTCCTCCTTCGTTTGGCTTGATTATATAATATCATCTCATCTCATAAAAGTCAATCGTCAAAATAAACAAAAGGAGCCAGGATTTTTCCCAGCTCCTTGTATAAATTATCTAATCATATATTCAACTAAAGTAATGTATCCGTTCGCTAGAGTCTTTTTTACATCAATGATACCTTGATTTGAGCTACCTCTAAAAGCTAAAGACAAGTCTTTGCTATCTTCGATAAAAGGCCCATCGACTACAATATCAACTTCTGACAGTAAAATCTGCTGAAGGTAGGGTCGCATATTACAAGCTTTGGGGTCTGTTACAATTTTATCAAACACTTCTTGCCAAGTGTATCCTGTCCATAGCCACACAGTTTTGCCTAACTTATGTACATCTTGCACAAGTTCAAATAAAGCGATTAGTCCGTTTGCGTCTTGGTCTAATGGTTCGCCGCCTAAAATGGATAGTCCAGAACAATGAGTCTTTGCTACATGTTCTAAGATTGTTTTATAGACTTCCTGGTTAAAAGGTTCTCCATTATCAAAATTTTGTGCTTCTTGATTATAACAGTTCTTACAGTGTCTATTGCACCCTGATACAAAAAGCGATACACGGATGCCTGGGCCATTTACTATATCTACTTTGTTAATTAAAGAATAATTCATTTTATTCCTCCAAAGAATGATTGTCTAAATGAATATATCTGTCTCGGATTTCTTCTGTGCGACCCTGATTCCAAAATTGAGAGCCTATGTAGCCGCACGTTCTGCGACTTACGTTCATCTTGTTTTGGTCTTTATTGCCGCAGTTTGGACAACGCCATTTAAGTTCGCCATCTTCATCAATAATTTCAATTTCATGTTCGTAGCCGCATACTTGACAATAATCGCTTTTTGTGTTAAGTTCTGCATACATGATATTGTCATAAATGAATTTAATTACTTCGAGAACCGCAGGAATATTATTGGTCAAATCAGCACATTCAATATAACTGATTTGACCCCCAGGACTTAATTTTTGATATTGTGCTTCAATAGAAAGTTTTTCAAAAGCATCAATCTTTTCACGCACATTGATATGGTAACTATTGGTTATATAATCATGGTCTGTAACACCTTCAATAATACCAAATCGTTTTTGCAAACATTTTGCAAATTTTTCAGTAGTCTTTTCAATGGGACTGCCATAAACAGAATACGCAATGTCTTCTGCTTCTTTCCACTCGTTACATTTTTCGTTTAATTTTTGCATGACTTGGACGCCAAATTCAAATCCTTCGCCATGTGAATGAGATTCCCCAGTCATATATTTCACACACTCATATAGTCCTGCGTAGCCGAGAGACAGCGTAGAATAACCCCCATGAAGCAAAGAATGAATGGACGCCCCTTTAGGTAGTCTTGCTAAAGCTCCATGTTGCCAAAGAATAGGAGCTACATCAGATGTTGCTAGTGCTAGGCGTTCATGGCGGCATTGCAATGCTTTATGACAAAGTTCTAGTCGTTCATCCATTAGATTCCAGAATTTATCAATATCACCACCAGAAGAAAGTGCTACATCCGGCAGGTTGATTGTTACTACGCCCTGATTCAGTCTTCCATAGTATTTTGGCTTGTTGTTTTCATCTACATAAGGAGTAAGGAAGCTTCTGCAACCCATGCAGGGGTAGACGTTTCCATTTCCGTTTTTATCAATCTTCTCTTGTCGCATAATCTTTGCAGAGATATAGTCAGGTACCATTCTCTTTGCAGTGCATTTTGCGGCAAGTTCAGTCAAATACCAATACTCCGAGTCTTCTGTAATATTGTTATCATCAAGGAAATAAAGTAGTTTAGGAAAGGCTGGCGTTACATAATGTCCAGTTTCATTCTTGAAGCCTAAAATTCTTTGATGGAAAAATTCTTCAATCAAAGCCGCAGTTTCTTCGATATATTCAGGGTTTTCATTTAAATACATTGAAACAGATAAAAAAGGCGCTTGCCCATTGGTGTTAGTCATACTATTTGTTTGATAATTAAACGTTTGTACTGCGTCTTCAATTTCTTTTTTGGTGTCCTCTTTTGCCCATCTAACTGCTTCTTTTTCTGATAGTCCTCTGTCTCTATATTTCTTTAAATAAATATTATAACTATCTCGAACAAACGGCGCGAGATGAGACAAACTAACAGTACAACCACCATAAGTAGAACTTGTTACTGCCGCAATAATTTGAGTTGCGATAGTTGCGGCAGTAAGTAATTTATGTGGTTTATCAATAGTTACACCGTTGACAACTGTGCCATTTTGAAGCATATCTTCAAGATTGACTAATTCGCAGTTAGAAAGTGATTTTTGTGCAAAATAATCCATATCCAACATACAAAATTGTATGTCTGACTATATCATAATCTTATCTTGTTTTATCCTCAATAAGATTTCGGGCGCTTCGGTAATATGAATTTCACATATTGCCTACTCTACTAAAGTATTACAAATTTTTCTTTTATAATACCGTTTTCGATAGTCGATTAACTTTTATCAGTATTGTTTTTAATGTTTATAACATAGATGCCATATTGTTGAATTGTATCGTTATCAACAATTTGTTTTAGTGATAATTTTTTAATGATGGCATCTGTGTATGATTGTGAACGACAAAGCAAATCTTTTAGCGTATGCCTATCATAATTGTTTCCGTACTTATCATAAATCCTGTATTTGAATCTCGGATTGTTTTCGCCTTTAGCCACTCCACGCTCACGTTGCGTTTGGGAAATTTTACGAGACACTTTTGTAGCCCATTTTTTATCTTTCCAGCGTTTAACATTAGATTCTGACACATTATTCAGCCCGTGTTCTCTCGCATGTAAATTGTTGCCGTAATAAGTAGTCCATTCTAAGTTTGTATAATGGTTATTCAACTTATCACCATCAACATGATTCACAATCAAAGTTTCTTCAGATAAGGGCTTTTGAATGAATATGGAAGCAACTAATTGATGCGCTTTAACGCGCTTTGCTTTGTTGTTAATAAACAAAGTATATTGCAAATAACCATGTTTTGTTATCTCTCCTTTTAGAAATTTATGAGTAAAGTGAGAATAAACTTTGCCATCTTCATATACATCATAATTCTCATATTTAGCAAAATTCACGTTTATCACCACCCTTCTATATAAAATCAATACTGATACTTAGCACAGGATAATTCCATTGTGACTTCCCCTGTTAGCCGTTTTATTATCCATCATTTCCTATGGAACACTTACTCGTTAAAACGACACCCTACATTTATAGGTTCACCCGATTTTTCATAGCATGTCACCATACTAAGCCACAATTTACTTATGGAAATGCAGGATTCCTTCGTCATGTGCTTCGACAACATCTTTTGGCAACAGAAACCTTTTAGCAATATCCGTGCTTGTGATTCCTGCAATGTAATCTCTTTGGGTAGTGACAAGCGTTGGATTTTTATTGCTGTTTTCGCTGTTCCAATATTCGCTTTCGCCATTGATAAGTTCTTTAATAGTCTTATCAGTAGTATTTGATTCTCGAATAAGCCCATGCAAATAACGATAAGTAATGTAACTCTTCGCCACATCTTTCATGCCGCTAGTCATAAGCGCACGTTCTACAATGTCTTGAATTTCTTCTACGCCAATATTTTCTTTTCGTTGCTTAATGGAATCAATCGCCTTGTCTGTCACTGCTCTGACTTCATAAGTATTGATTTCATCTCTAACTTCTTTCATAGCCTTTTGAATTGCAACAGAAATTTTGTCACGTTGAAAATCAACAACATCTCCGTTGCGTTTGATTACTTGTACCAATAAACGTCACTCCTTTAAATAAATTAAGCCGTTTCCAGCTTTATTTTATTATATTATATCATATAAATATGAACTCAATATGAACAAAGATGTAAATTATTGTTAATTTCATGTTCTCTCATTGCGAAAGGCCCCATATTTTCGTATTTAGCAAAAACATCTTTGTCACCGTAGATACACATATAGGTTTTGTTAGTATCTATGTCTGTAATTGGTCGTATACTAATAATTTCACTAATAAAAGGGCCGCTAGTTATCTTTACTTCTGTTTCTGGCTCGTACATAGATAATGTTTTTATAATGTCTTTAACTGTCATCGCTTTTCTCCTTTAGTATCTTCGGAATTTTCATCCAAAATAAAGGCTTGTTTGTTAATTCGCATTTTAATAGAACAGCTCTTTATTTCCCCTATTAAGAACGCCATATAGAACCTTAAAGATATTTCTCATGCGCCTTGTAATAGCTTGTTCATATTTGTTGCACAACTTCTTAAAAGCAATTTCCTTACCAATGTTTTCATCCCACTTGTCTTCAGGATGAAGTCTTGCGACAGCTCTAACAGTGTTGGGCATATAGAAACGAAGGTCAGGGAAATTAAAAAGACTATCAAACCCAATGCGTAAATAGGAAGAAGTTGTCTTAACATACTTCGTATTGAATCTATTGATAGCGTCATACACGCAATCTTTTGCAATAGCAACCACTACACCCTGTTCTTTGTAAACCTTGTATTCAATTTCTTTCTTCATAATTTTTTGTCTCCATCTTCGCGCCGCAGTTGGGGCAGTAAGCCGTACAATTCCGGTGAGTCAGTTTACATCTTGAACAACGATACCCACCAGACAATGGTTCATAACAGCCCCAATGCCCCCGTCTCACAGGGGTCACGTCAGCGGAAGGAATACAAGCTAGGATGTTGGGCACAATCTTTGTAACAAATTCGTCAAACGCGCCACTTACCGTTGGAAATTCTCGTTCATATACAGATAGAATTTCTTTGAGAGCTGTCTCTCGTTTAATATATTCATCCATAATTTTTCCTTTGTCAACCTTTCTTTTGTATTAAGTATATATTCCTTCCTTCATTTTTGCCTCACAATTAGGGCAACGTCTTGGAATACTATCTGGCGCTTTGTGAGTATGCCCGTTGGCAACATATAAGATTTGGGGCATTACACAGCCGCAATAAGAACATCGAATAATCTTTCCATCACGCTCCCAATGTCCCCAAATAACTTCTTCCACATTAGCAACAGGCCGATTGAGCAAGAAGTCAACAATGCTTGATGTACTCCACCCACCTTTTGAATCATCACCGATTTCACAGATTGCTTTTATCAAGGATTCACGTTCAAAATACTCAGCCATCATAATATCCCTTTCCTTTTTTAATGAATTGCATGGTACAGACTTCTCTACATTCTTCAAAAGGATTCAACAAACAACGATAATAGCCTTTGTCATACTCTTTTGTTTCAGGATGATACTCTCCTGGAGCATACCCCTCACAAAAGATACAATCATTGGGAGTCTTAGGCATTTCATCTACCAAAATTTTCATTGTGATTTTCCTCCTCGATGCGCTCCATTGAAGCAAATGTCAATAATCTTCTACCCTTAAATTTCACCAAAGGTTCAATGATTTTTGGCTTATATCCATCGCCGTGGTCTTCATAACAGATGCAATATAATGTTGTCATGTTTTTGTTTTTGTCGTAATGTGCGATAACTCGGCTATAACCAAAAAGATTTTCAAAATCGCAAATATCGTTACTTTCAAAAAGCAACTCATCAAACTGACTCTTAGTCATTTTCTTTCCAACCTTTCTGCATCATTTCTTGCAACCAAGTATTGCGAGTGGTTTCTTCATGCTTCCCTAATGCCTCTTCTATCGTATCATAATCTGCAATAATTGTCAAGTGCTTTTTTGCTCTTGTGACAGCGACATAGCAAAGATTATTGGTTAAAAGTCTCTTATGCTGACTATTGGCTACAAAAATAACAGCAGGTGACTCACAACCTTGCACTCTATGACAACTCAAAGCATAAGCCAGAGATAATTTTTGAAATTCCTTTTGGCTGAAAGCAATCATGCCACAATCAAACTCTACAACAATACAATTACTTCTGCTAGTATCGTCATAAAAATCACCAAGCACAATACCTTGGTCGCCATTGAAAACCCAAGTAGTTTCACACTTACCTGAACCATTTAATGAGAATCCATATCCACTGCTTGTTTGTTCTGCTACTTTCGCATCATAAGTGTTTTTGTTACAAATAACCTTGTCACCAATTCTAAACTTTCCATCAAAGTTGGTTTTATATTCAAGCTCTTGTCCGAGAGAATGCTTTTCTTGAATCGCTAAATTGATAGCTTTTGTCCCCACCTCCCCTACGTTAAATGGGGAGATGATTAGAATATTTTCTCTTGTGTAACCATCATTTAGATAGCCTTGATAGGCTTCTAAAACGCCCTCAAATTGTTCCTTTACATTATTAATATTGTAATACTTAAAATCGTCAAACTCTTCTTCTAGGTTACTTACGATGCCTTTGCGGAAGTCTGTGGCTATAGTTGCAATTCCGCCAATACCATATCTAAAGACTTTCGTGAGCATAGCAATAGGAACTCTCCGACTCATTACTAAATCTTTAGCAACGTTTCCTGCACCAATACTGATTAACTGTGCGGGGTCAAATACTAAAATCATCTTACAGGTAGGTGGAATAACTTTTATTAACATCTTTAACACTTCTGCACTGACCATGCCAAGCTCATCGACCACAACGTAGTCAACATCTCTAGGGTCGCCAGCGCCAGCCCAACGATGGATTGTAGAAGCCGGTCTGCCTGTTGCTGTAGAAAGCACTTTAGAAGCTATTCCTGTAGGGGCCAATAATTGATAAGTGAAATCCTTAGATTCTAATAAATCAATAATGGTTTTAGTGGTAAAAGATTTACCACTTCCTGCACATCCAGTAAGGATAACAACATCATTGTCGCACATTAGCTGAAGAATTTTACTCTGTTCTTCTGTTAGATTGCCTTCTTCTCTCTGCACAAATTTTTGCCAATCAAAGTCAATATGCTCAGAATCATCAATTCTATTTTTAATGAAATCAGCAATACTTTTTTCTGCATAATATGTTTCAGAACGAGAAAGCCAACCTTCATGCTCTACTGTGTTACTTAAAGTTTTGCCAATTTCATACCACTGTGCGGCCTCTGGAATCATAATTTTTAAAGCTTGTTCAACTATTTCTTTTGCAATTCTGGTATCACCAGTTTCAGTTTCGTTTTGCTTTAGAATAGTAGACAAGGCCCAGCCGCAACGCTCTCTTGATTCTGCCATTTTCTCATCATGTTCAATGATGATTTTATCAGAAGTTTCAAAAGAGTATTTAATGCTTTCAATCATAAAACTATAAGGGTCACGATTGTAAGCATAAATCATATTATCAGGATTGGAATAATCTTTTGTTATCTCAACCGCTTTATCATAGTCAGAAACGCCAATGCTTAACAAGAAAGGTAGAAAAGGAACTGCGCCACTATTCTCTCTTACTTTATAGATGTATTCTTCAAGGCGTTTTTTACCTACATTGTAGATTTTCTTATAATCTAACTGGCCTTCTTCGCCATTCAAGACCATATCTACAAAATTGGGATAAGCATCCATGACATGTTGAGCTTGTGTTTTTGTTGCAAAGCTACATAGAATGCTCATTGTGCCGTCTCTATTGACATGTACTTTATCTGTTTCCATGCTCAAGTCAGGAAGTCCAGCAAAGCTATAAGATGCTGAATATTTGCTTTTAGCTTCTGTCAAATTGAGATTGATGGGGACACCTTCTTTTAGAAGATTTAATCCATTTCCAGAAACGCTAAAATTTCCGTATTTATTAAGTTCAAGCCCCTTAGGAGGGGAACCAACAGGGACACATGCTACAACTCTGTATCCAGTAGTGGCGTCAAAGTAAAGTTCTTTACATGGCTTGCACTTTACTTCAATTTTTTCTGGTTTTGTTGTCATAACCACGTCAAAAAAATCATCCAAGTCGTTCAATCTCCTTTCTTGTTTTGTTTTCATACGCTTCAATATCACGCTTTACATACGACAAGAGCATGTGAATCTGTTCTGTATTTTTTTCTTCAGCGTGACGATAATATTCTTTTTTTCTCCAAAACTTGTATCGAATGGTATCAATAATACTGAAACGAAAATCTCCAAGACCGAAACGGTATATGCTTTCATCTTTCAAAGCATAAGCTTCTGGACAAAGCAAAAACCACACTTTAAAATCTTTGAATTTAATTTTAGGGACTTGTAACTTTTTTACTTTTCTTTCAAAAATTGCACCAAAGCCTATCATAAACAAAATCGCCAACATAAAAACAAGTGTAGAAACAAGTACACAAATCATAAAAGTACGAAACATTTTAAGCCCCCCTTTACTGCACCGTACTGATGGCTACAAATAAAAGAATTGTTGCAACCAAAAGCCCTGCCCCGATTATTGTGTTGTACGTTGTTTTCTGTTTAAAAGCAAGACAAGCAGTTAGCAACGCTCCAATACCAATCGTTGTAAAAACTGCCTTTACCCACGCCATTAAAAACTCATGTTCCATAAAAACAACCCCTTCTTTTGCTGTGACCTAATCATATCACACGAAGAAGGGGTTGTCAAGTATTATTTCAATTTTCTAAAAAATTTCTTTATTTTACTCCATAATGATTCTTTGTCGGGCTTCCAATCCGAAGAATAACTTTTTCCATAATTGTCCCAGTGATAGCCACAAGACGCACAAATATAAGTGTCGCCCACTCTTTGTCCAAACATAATCAAGGGCATCCCTATAGCTTCTTTTCCACACCAAACACATTTCATTATTCCGTCAACACCCTTTCTGTCTGCAAGTCTGCGCTCCCATCTTCATATACATGTTTAATCAGTATCATTTGATGGTCATATACACTGTTTTTGTATTTCTTACACCTAAAATCATCACCGCTCCGATAACCGCAAACAATCAGCAAAGACCCTCTTTGAATCCAAGCATCGTCATATACTACTTTATCTTTTCCGCTACCAGAACTAATCACTCGTTTATAATGAGCATAAGCTTCTCTGGTGAGCTTGCAGTTTACTACGTCATAATCAGTAGTTAGCAAAGTAATTATATGTTTAGTATCATCTTTAGCAATCAATGTACCTGCAATAGCACTAATCTCATATTGCCGCCAAGAACGTTGCCCAAAGCTTTTTTCAACAAATACTGGTTCTTCTGGAAGGTCAGAAAATCTACTAATACCATAACGCCTAAAATCTAATTTCTTTAATTCATGTCCATTATTATGATAATAACTCGTGGATTGCATGGCCCATCTGTCAACATCTACACAATCTAATGTATTGTACGCGGCAATAATAGCCTTTTTGTTATATTCCTTAATTACTTCAGGTTTTTGTAACCAAGATTTTAACTCATTAAAGACAGGTTTAAAACATTTATCAATAGATTTGTCGCAAATAACAACCTCACCATCAACAAACCAATAATCTGCTCCTTCTTTCATTACGGATATGAAGTATTCCGTACAATATAACATTACAGTAGTGTCTACTTTATATAGTTTTTTAGATTTAGATAAAGGATGCACGCTGTAAAAGAATTGCTTTTGACAAACATATTTTTTAAAATTATAAGGTTTAATAAGTTCTTCTGGAATTTCAACACCAATTTTAATCATCTCAGGCAGATTAGATGTTGTAAGCTTTGTTTTTTGTGGCGTAGATAAACAAAAATATTCTTGCATCACTTTAATTCTATTTGTGTTAAAACAATCAAAACATCCGGCTTTGATTAGTTGAATAATTTTAGATTTTGTGACTAGAGAACCTGGGAATGTGTTTTTGTGATAAAAATCTGAAAATGAATTATAAGGCCGCATAGAAATGATTTGATTTGCTATCTGAGAATTGATTCCAATAATACAACTAATACCATAAAAAATCGTATTTGTTTCTTCAATAGGAGTGAACTCATTTTCAGAATCATTTATGGAAGGAGGTGACATTAAAACACCAAATTTTGTACTGCGATAGATAGCTCCTGCAACTTTTCCATATTGGATACCTTTAGAATCTTCTTCTCCTGATAATCCTGAATTTACATTTAAAACAGCGCAATTCCAATAAACGTGAGGATAAAAATGATAAAGATTCATTTCTTGCACGGCTTCAGCAGAATAAGGCATAACATGATTTCGACTAAAAGAATAAGCAAGTTGAGGTTTAATACATTCATTCCATACATAATTTGCTAGATTTATAGAATGTCCATTTTCTTTTACCGCCCTATAAAAATCGTCATGTAACTCTTCAACTTTGTCTCGTTTTTTCTTTGCGATAATTTTTCTAGCCACATCCGCGTCATGCAAACTAAAATTAGAAATATCTGGATGTTGTAAAAGCTCCATAACATCTTCTTGCATTGAAGGAACATGGTAACAATAATTTAGTACACTATCTAAAGCTTGAATTTCTACAGAATCGGTAACTCCATATTTTGCTAATTCTTTGGCCCACAAAGAAGAGTCATGTTTATAAGCAAGGAACTTATCGACCGGTTGTTGTTCTCCTTCAACGGTGATACGCATAAGTGAATTGGCATTTGTTAGCTCAATAATATTCTTCGGTTGAATTTTTTTAATACACTGCCCACCAACAGGAGTAATAAATTGAAATAAATCAATAATTTGCCCCCTAGAACACTCATCCCACATCTCTTTGTCATCAAAATTTAGAACACTGGGATGGAGATATGCATTGTAAGTGTTACGAAGTGAACCTTTCCATTGAATTTTATTATATTTTAACAATAGCTCCATACAAACTTCAAGCTTGTCTTGACACTCTGTTGTCAAGCTATCGTATTTCAACGCTCCGCACCAGTCGCTATCTTCCATTGACCAACAAGTTACGTTATCGCCACGAGGAGTTTTCATTAAACTATTCTGTGCCAAATACCCGTCCTTGAACAAGTAAATGCCTGAGGCGTGCGATGAAAGTCCACTAACTAAACCTTCAATCATCATAGCATATTCTTTGAAATCAATGTTGTATTTTTTAGACAGATTTTCACTTTCATTAAGGAGTGCTGTTACTGGCTTTTTATCATTATTTATATCGCCGCTGTAGCACTCTTTTAAAGACCATTGTCTACCTCTTTCAACAGGCACTAATGAAGAGATATATTCCGCTTCTTCAAGAGAAATGCCAACACCACGACAAACTGTCTTTAATGCCGCCTTAGAAGTTTCTGTTTTAAAAGTACAAATATTAAGAATATTGTCTTCTCCGAACACCTCTTTAAGCCTCTGAATAATTTTAGGTCTGTTTCGCGCAGAGGTGTCAAGGTCTATATCTGGGAAAGATACTCTTTGTGCATTAAGATGTCGGTAAGCAGGAAGATTCCATTGGATAGGGTTCATTTGTTGAATATCAATGAGCCATGCCGTATACCAACCTGTTGCACTGCCACGGCTGATACCAACAAAACCAATCTCCCAGCAGATGTCAACAATATAGTCAACAAGATTGTAATAGGCTGACATGCGAGAATTTAAAGCTTCGCTAATTAGCCATAGTTGTTCAAACTCCCAATCAATGCGACCTAAATTGGTGTCATTAAATTCTTGTTTCTTAGACAAGAACCCTTCTTCCACCATGAATAAATGGTATTGGTCTTGTTCATATTTACTTTCAGCAAATTTTTTAATATACTCATATTTGTTATACCAAGGCTTAAAAATATGCTTTATTTGATAATCAATTTTGGACAAGTCTCGTTCTGGAATAATGGTTGTATGCTCCATAGAAAAAGACTTACAATCTTTAACTAAGTCCCAACCATTATTCACTATTTGTTTAAATTCATCTTGAGAAAAATAATTGAAATACTCTTTCTTTTGTTCAGCGTTCATCATCCATGTTGTTTCATAGAAGTCTTCTGTTTCACCTCTATCAGCATCACTAGACCGCAGAAAAGCTTGATGAATATCGTGGTGTTCTTTATTCAAATAGTGAACATCACAAGTAACAACACATTTAATCCCACAAGCATCTGCAAGTTTTTTTGCCCATTGATTAAATTTAACTTGCTCTGGTTTGTGTGAAGGTTGAATTTCAATAGCAAAATTGTCTTTACCAAACCATGTCAAACACCACTTGATAAAATCTTTAGCATCTTCCATTCGATTATCCAAAAAACAATTTGCCAATTCCCCACCCAAGCACGCTGTAGTGGCTATAAGGTTCCCTTTTTCTTTGCCGATAATATTTTCAAGCTGTTTTCTATCATTAGGAACCCTTCGCATTTTGCCAGTCATAAAACTGGACTTCCAGCCCTCTGCGTTGATAGCTCTAAGTTGGTCATACCCCTTACAATTCTTAGCGATAAGAATAAAATGATAAAACTTAGTTTGTCCGCTTTGATAGTTCTCTCGCACTTCATCAACATCATGTACAAGATAAATTTCGTCGCCCAATAAAACTTTAATATCTTTACCTTGTTTTTGAAGTTCTTGAGAGTATTTCATTACGGCAATATGTTCAGATAATGAAGCATGGTCAGTTATCGCTACTGCTTTCATATTAAGAGAAATGGCTTTGTCAATCAAGTCCTTTGGTTTAATAATGCAATCTCTCATACGAAGATTACTACCTTGCGTGTGACAATGAAGCTGAGTATCATTCATTAGTTGCCACCTCCCAATAGTATCCATGATATAAAGAATGATTTTTTATTGCTCGGAGCAGACCAGAGCAGCCTTTAATTTTTAAAAAATCTAAGCAATCTTTTTGAGAATTAAAATAAACAGTTTTTTGTTCATTTCTTCCAATTATTTTCTTGGTAAGAATTTTTCTTTTTTCATGTAAAGCCCCCTTTTCTGCAATCTTTATATCCCACACTCTATTTTGTTCATCTGGAATTTGATGATTAAAACAATACCATAAAGCATCTCGTGAAATTGGCAATAATCTTAATTTGGTATATACTTCTTGCTTTCCATCTGGATATGTAGCAATATAATATTTTCTAGTATTTGTTGATGTTTCAAAAGAGTGTGACACATCCAACTTTTCAGGAATTTCACCGTATTTTTCTTGTAAAATTTCTCCGCTACGCCAGGTGTAGCCTTTGTAGGTTAATCTATCTATAAGCTTTCTTCTTCCTTTCCCGTGAAGAACTTCAATAAGATTCCCTTCTTTGTCATACTTGCACCAAAACTTTCTAGTTTTTTTACTTCCAATACGTCCATTCTCTGCGGCGGTTATTTTTCTCAATTCAGAATCTCGATTGATTAGTCCATGTTTGCTTGCATGTTCCATGTTCTTTTTTGTGTTCACCCATTCAAGATTACTAAAAATATTATTACTTTTATCTCCATCAATATGATTTATTTGGTTGTATTCTTCTGGAAAAGGATTTTTAACAAAATGAAGTCCCACTAATCTATGAACATAATTTTTTTGAGAACTCCCATCTACCCCTCTATATCTATAAGAATAGTACCCATTTTTTTTATTAAAATTCCCGACTGTCCAATATTTTGCTTTTCTTCTTAACTTCCTTCCTTTGGCATCATAACAAATATAATCATCTCGTTTCATACACCCTAAATTACTAATAAAATAGTGACCATCACTATCTTCAATAACTTTCCAAATCTCTTCTACCATTCTTCATCCTCCTCGTCCCACCAGTCATCATTTTCTCCTTGTCTAATCAACTTATCACACTCTTCTATAATAGCATATCTGTTTAAAATTCCACAACAAATTTCCAGTGTCTTATATTCAATAGGTTTTAATACTCCACGATTATCCAATCTTGCTTGAACCATTCTCAGCATCTCTTTTGCTATCTTCGTTTCCATCAAGTTCCTCCAATTTTTTGCCGCAGAAAGGACAATATTTCACAATCATCTTACCTTCGTCCCACTCAGAATCCCAATCCCAATCAAATTCATGGGTAACTATCCACCACTTTCTCTTTGGTGGTTCATGTCGGTAATAGAATTTCTTAGGGTCGCAGAATCTTATCTGTTGCTCATAGTCCAACAACTCTCCGTCTTCTGTTCTACATTCGTGCCGTGCAATAGTATATAAATCTTCTTTATTATTACCATAATAACATTTTCCAAATAGCGCAGGGTCTTTATCTGCACATTGAGCGCAAAAGTATCTACCATTTGCGTCCTTGAACCTAGCAATCCGTCTATTGCACTTGACGCATTGTCTTAAATATTCTTGATACGTGTTAAATTCAATGAACTTACTCATTATATCACCTCAAATTTTTCCTTGCTTACAGTTTTGACTTTTAAAACAAACTCTTGCATGTCTTCTGGCGGCACTCGCTTGCCTTGCTGTGTGCGAAGACACTCTTCACAAAGAAAAACAAAATCGGTTCTTTCATTATTAAAATACAATCGCCATTTGGGTCTACACTTACATACATCACAAGTTTTTCCAAAGGTTTCAAATAATTTCAATTTTTTATATGCTAACATTATGCACCTCAAACAATTTTGACAAATACACCAATTTGCTCGTCCAATTCACGCGAAACACTTAAAGCTTCTATAGTTGGTGTAATAGGCTTTCTTGCTGAAAGAGATTTTACACAATCACCGCAAAGCCAGTTATATGTTTCATCAAAACAACTGCGGTAAAATTGTTTCCAGTTGCTCTTTTTATTTTTACAACGACTGCATTTATGAAATAGCCCACTAATTGGAGCAAACCGATAAACCAACAAAACAAAACCTCCTATCTTCGATACAGTTATTGTACCACAAGATAGAAGGTTTGTCAAGTTTTATTTAGATTTTTATCGGTTTACCAAATAAATAATATCTGGGTCGCTCTTCTCCATAAAAACGCCACCGAATAATATCATCCATTACGATAGCTAATAGAATTAAAGGAATCCAAATTAAGCCAAACTTCAAACATATTTGTCCATTTAAATTTAGAAATTCATTAGAATAGTCCCAAACATTTAATCCTAATTTGACATTAACTAACATGCCGGTAAAGTATTCACCAACCAAAGCAATGCCAGTACCAATTATATCCTGCCAGACTAAATCAAACTCCCAAGGAAGAACTTCATTCAAAAGTCCAACAAGACTAAAAACAACACCTGCAAGAACAAACATTGAGATATGACTATAGCCTCGATAAAAAACTTCTAAAGTTACATAAAAACTGCCGCCAAACCAAAAAAGAAACAATTCTTTAAGTCTCATTTGCTTCTGCCTTTGCTTTTTCTTTTTCCATTTTAGCCATTAACTCTTCTCTTAGCTTTTTACGCTTTAGTTTGTCCTTCTTGCTTAGTTTACTTTTTGGCTTCTTTGGTTTGATTCTAAGAACGACGCCTGCAAGAACATACCTATCCTTCCAAGCACCATCCTGAACAAGCTCAATTCTATATGGTGGCTCATAAACAATTTCACCAGTCTTATCACTGATTCTTTGGTCAAAGCGCCAAAGAGTTCCATTCTTTTTAACTCTCACAACAGTGGCAAAGCCGTGCCATCCCTTAAAGTGTGGCCCGTAGGTATAATCAAAAGTGTCAACCACTTCTGCCGCAGGAGCTTGATTATTGATAAACATCTTTCTTTCTCTTTGAGAAAGTTTGTTATACTCTAGTAATCTATTAACAGCACTTCCCATCAACGCACCTCCTTTGGTTCACATTTGAAACGCCAAAACCATTCTTTATCTGAAGGCACGGGACTAAAGGTTGTAATAGCATTAGCCAGCCAAATACTTAGTAATACATCACTAACTACTTTTAATTCATCATATTCGTACCGCTCGGCGATAATACCAATATCAACTAGCTTAGATATAACGTCTTCAAATTTAGTTCTTGTTGCTTCTCCATCGACTATATAATAAATAGGGTCTGTACAAAAAGGCCGTCCAAAAGTGTTGCATCCAGCTTGAGACACATCAGAACAAATTTTTACAATCTTCTTTAAAAAATGCTCGTCGCTGTCGGAGATTAAATTTGTTTGGTTAAGCCACTTGTTAAGATATTTGTTTAACGTATAACAAGCGTTTCCGGCGTTAATATATGCAAAATCAATATTTTTTTGATTGCTACCCATTACTTTGTCACAGCCTTTGCGTTGATATTTACAACCTTTGCTCCTTCGTCCTTCCAGCCTTCGATAAAAGCCTGTTCAAGCTTTGCTTCATAGTCTTCCATCTTAGCATAAACCTGCTTAATTTCTTCTTCTGTCTGGGGCGTTTCAAGGTCAATCATCATTCTAATACGCATTTTTCTCTCCTTTTTACCATAAATGTTCAAAATCTTTTGTTTCCACAGGAACAACTTCATATTGGACAATCTTGCATTGAGGGCTTACATAACCATTGTATTCATTTACTTCCAGTTCTACAACAGCTTGCAGAGTAAATTCACTATATTCAGTTAGCTTCATTTCATCCAGGGTAGAAGCAAAAGGTAGTGTCATTACAACGTCTCCACCAGTTATTCTAATAAATGTTGTTCTTTTCTTGTAAACATGAATATCATCTTTGTTCAATTTTACTTCGGTATAAAATGTTGGCAATTCCATACCTTCACCCCAAAGCAAAACATTATCTTCAATTAGTTGCGCCATATCAATATCTAAATCACTCAGATTCACTTTTGCGGCAACGTCAACAGGTGGGTCTACATCTAAATCCATGCTATCCATCAAGTCAATAACTTGGTCATAATTTTCTTTCTTAAAAGTAATACCACACGCCCTTTGATGCCCCTGACAAACCACCAGGCCACTTTCATTGAGTGTATCCAACAAATCTATCGGACTTCTCAAAGACCCTGTATAAGACACTCCTGCGTCTCTCAGAACGAATGTAGGTTTGTTCAAATGATAGCGAATTTTATTAGCAACAAGTCCAATATAATTTCTGTTATCATCATCCGCAAAACCCACAGCAACCTTATGTGTATTATCCATATTAGGTTGTAACTCGTCGGTCATATCTTTAACAGTTTTCTTTTGCGTTCTATGCGCCTTAGAAAGCATTTTAAGGGCTTGTTCCATATCCCCAATACCGATGATGGCTTTAACAAGTTCAATCGTTTCTAGGGTGCCTGAAAGCCGCGTAAGAGCGTTCATAGGGGGGATACATCCAAAGCTTAGTCCTTTTGGACTAATACCATAACGACAGAACTTATCTACCATCATCTTAAGTGCAGGAGATTTAATATTTCTTAATCCCTTTTCAATGTACCATCTGTTTTCCAGCGCACGAAGATTACAAACATCACTCACTAGACTAATTGCTACAAAATCTTCATAACCTGGGTATTTGAGCTGTTCTTTTTCGCAAAAAGCTCGAACAAATTTATCTGTCACTCCTGCCCCAGAAAGAGCTTTATTCAACCCTTTTGACAAATGATGATTAACTGTAATTCCCCAGTTACTTTCGGCCTCAACCTCATGGTGGTCAAGTACAATAACAGAAATAGACTGCTCTGTTAAAAATTTAAGCTCACCAATGTCATTGCTGCTGCTATCAGGCGTGAACACAAGGTCAAGTTCGTCTTGAATCATCTTTTCACAAAGGTTGTCTCCTTCTGCGCCAAGACCGTGTGCTTTTTCATTATGAGCATAGAGATAAAGATTCTCTGGTTTAATTCCTAACTTTAAAACAAAGTCAGAGATGATTGATGCCGACATGATTCCGTCCACGTCACAGTCAATCAAAACACCAACCTTTTTTGTTCCCCACATATCATTTTTTTGCTTTAGAACAGATAACTCTTCAACAGCTTTGTCCATGTTCTTATAATCAAAAGGATTATCCAACACTTTTTCGTCAGGGTGGAGAAATTCTTCAATCTCTCCACCCTGAATGCCTTTTGCTTGCAGATAGTCGATTAAAAAAGTGTTGGGATTAAATTCCTTTAGCGTGGAATTATATCTCAACAAAATCCCTCTCTTTCATAGACCAATCCTTCTTTGTATCCTTGTGCAACAATAACAGAAATAGACTCAATTTCTCCTGAACTGTCGCAATCAGGAAAGCTTATAATAAAAGTATCCCCAGTTGCTATATACGCTATATCTTTGTTTTGCTTTGTATTTTTAACGCAATTATCAATATATTGGCTAATCTCTTCGTCCGTCAAGTGCTTTGCATTAGTGCCACCATAACTATAAAAGTTAGGCCAAACGTCAGGCTTGAAGCACTCTTCTTCAGCCAGCGTGATAATGTTTTCACAATTCGGACAAACAATGCTAGGTGATTTTGCTCTCAAAACAATAACGTCACCTAATTTTTCACTCGCGGTTGGTCTAATATCCGCATCACTGTATTCTAGTGTACAGCCGCAAAATTGACACTTAACTTCCTTTGCTTCTTCAAGTTCAGGCTTTTTGATGATTTTAATCATCTTCATCCACCTCTCTTACAAGAAAGCAATCAAACATTTGTCCGTAGCAAGTGTTTTCGTAGTCGGTTCCTTCAAACTGAACCCAAATATCCTCATCACTTTCGGCATCATCCCAGGCGGGGCGAGACATCTTTCCAATAGTGCCTTCAGGCGGGAAATAACCCTTCCTATCATCCCAAGGCCCTTCTGGATACTGAGCCTCACTAGGCTTGTTTACATACATAACTCTAAGGTTGCTGTTGTAAACATCATTTGGTTTCATTTCTCTCCATTTGGCTTGACTATCCTTCTTGAAAAAGAAAGGTCTTCCTGCCTTCCCGCGATTGTAAGCGCTCTTATAGGCCAAAGACACCATTCTGACAACGTCAAGACCTTCCTCAATTCTATCATCTTCCGTAATAAAATCATTCTTCTTGAACTTAGGAAGAAGCATTCTGTAAATCTCTAGGTTCTCAGCGTCTTCTTCCGTAAGTTCACTTTCTTCTCTTTCATCGTAACTACAACAATCAGACTTGCAATCAGAGTCACAATCGCAGGATTCTTTTCCAAGCGAACCTGTAGGAGCAGAATTAGCTACATTATAGTTGTTTAGCACCTGTGCCGCAAAAATATCTGCACTCTCAAACTCGTCTCTGCTAAGAATTAGCGCACACTCTTCTGCGTTTTCATGAAAACCATTATCAAAACAGTCAGGAGAGAACTGAACATTATATTCATCATCCATCTGACCAATGATAATTCCTACACTACCTAGTCGAGGATAAATGTCAGCTAGAGGGCCAGTTGCCAGTTCTTCACTGGTAAAAGTTACAAACGTCATAAAATGCCTCCAAAAATCGTATTGTCCTTTGGACTATTTATAATATATCATATTTTTTCAGAATTGTCAAGCTTTTTTACTTATTTTTCTCATAAAAATCAAACATTTTTTCACTCAGCTCTTCGCCAAAAATTTCTTTAATTTTTTCTTTGTCGCTTCCATGCTCTTGCATAAACTTCATAAGCTTGTCAAACATCTTTTCTGTCTCTTTTTCAGCCCACTCATTAAGTTTATCAAGCAAGAATAAATCCGTATCAACAAACTGACTTTTAACCAAAGTAACAGTCAATTCTTCTTTCTTTACAATTTCATCAAAGCACCGATGAGGAAATTTTACTTTATAAAAAACTCCTTTTTCTTCAACAACCATTCCAATACTTCCAGCTTTGGGAAGAGGATAACTTACAACAATAGAATCATCACCACGATATTCCACAAAAAGACTCATAATTTTTCTCCTCACATCTGAATTGAATTTTCCAACAGTTCTGTAAAAATTTCTTTATTATAATCAGTTGCGTTGTCTTTTGCGCCAAGATAACCTTTAGTATCAAGTAAAACGTTGACAGAAGCAAATCCATGCCACAACTCACAAAATTTGTTTAATTTAGTTGTCCATAAATCAAATTCTTTGTCTCCAAGTCCCACAAAATCGTGGTCAGGGATATAAAAAATCTTGTTCACACCAAGACTCAACAACTGTTGTCTTCTTTGAAGTCCTAAATTGTTTCCGAACATTGCTACAGCACACGATTCTGTGCCATACCAAGTGTCTAATTTCAATACTGATTTTTCGCCTTCAGCAATCCATACTTCTTTCTTTCTTTCGATGGTGGGCCAGTTATAATTTAATCCATATAAAACACTGTGTGTGGGGAACTTATAAGTTGTTCCATCAAGCAATGTTAGTGGAATGTATTTGGCCTGTGTAAGCATATCTTCCGTCCAATTTCTACACCGAATCCCCAACAAGCCACCGTCATTTCCAAAAACCGGAATGGTTGTCTGATTCATTCGGTCATAAAACCCTATACGATACTTTTGCATGGAGTCCCAACTTATACCCTCTTCAATCCATCTCAGAGGGTATAATTGGGATAAATGATTCAATACACTTGCGTCATAGCATTTCAAGCCACTATTTCTGCCGCCAAACTTAGAAAATTTACCTAAGTCACTTTCCCAATCATAAAATGGAGTTTTAGTTAATTCATGTAAACCAGTAGGCTCTTTTCCTGTTGTTTCAAGAATATAATTAACTGCGTCCAAGAAACTACAAGACTCGTTCAGTAGTGACAATCTTTTTTGTACTACACCTATAATATCCATAGAGCATGATTCGGTATAGCTTATGAACATCTTAGAATCAGTATAGAAATACAGCTTGGGTTTCCCTGCGTAAGGGTCTTTGTATTTAGTTCCTGGATAGAAAATCCATTCTCTGTTCCCCTTACTGTGCATAGGAATCCCAAGCTGATTCATTATATGCTCAATATCTAAAAGGGACAGACTTGCTTTTAATTTTTTTACATCAATCTGCCCCATAGTAAACTCTCCTTAATTCAAATATTCTTCCTTAAATGCCGCCACTGCTTTGACAAAATCATCTGTGTCTGCTGTCGTACTGTCTGGGTCAAAAGAGATTCGGATACACTCTTCTGCTTGTTCTTTGGTTAGGCCCCAAGATTCTAAAGCTCTAAAATCATCATCTTCTGAACAAGCTGATTTGCCCATAGAAACATAAATTTTTCTATCACTGAGATATGTGGCAAGAGCGTCTGCGTTCATCCCAGGAAATCGTAAAGTCATTACAGCACAAGTAATGGGCAGATTATCGTCTCCAATAATCTCATGTTCAATACCTTCATCAAATAATTGATTTTGAACTGCTGTCCAAAGAAAAACATAATGCTTAAAATTTTCCTTTGTTCCCATTATAGCATATTCTGTCGCAGTTGTCAAGGCCACAATTTGTGGAACGTTGGGGGTGCCACCAAAAGAATATTTAATTCCAGGCAACCAATTCAAAGCCTTGTCAGATGCCCAAACCCAACCGCCGCCTTCTGCCCCAAACTTATGTCCAGAACACCAAATTGCGTCAAAATTTCCTTCAATCTTTGGAATTTCAACCTTGCCGATAGCCGCAGTAAAATCACTGAATAGCAAAGTGCTGTCATGCTTTTCAGGTAGCTCCATGAAAAATTGGTTTCCTGTCATGTGATTTACATATTGCCAAAATACAATTTGACGACGTTCTGTAGCAAACACATCTCTATCTTGGCTAAATTCACAAGAACCAACATAACATGAATCATGCTCCCAAGGACTGCACAAAATATCAAAATTACGACCTCCGTTACCAAAAAAAGATTCTAACCAAAGCTCATTAGCAATCTCCGTGGCACATCTAGCAAAAAAAATTTCTCCACTAGACACTCCAAGAATGTCTTTTAGTCTCTGTTTGCATTCTTCGTATTTATTTCGCACCATTTGTCCCATTTTGTGCTTTGCATTAGGATTTCCAGAATATCCCATAAAATCTTTTGCCCAAAAGGTAGGAAGTACAGTGGCGGCACTGTCCAAATAAACCATTCGTCTTTCCATATTAGTCCTCCCAGCCTTTAATCCTCATGTGAATAAGGTCAACAAGTAGAAAGGTAAATAGTCCAGCTAGACCAATGCTTACAAGAAACCAAAGAAGTTCATTTTGTTGGGCATAGTATGCCGCTTGACCTCCTGCATAAGAAAGACACATGCCGTTTAAAATACATGCAATCGTATTAGCAATCTTAAATTTCTTCATTATTTAACCCTCCAATCTCGGCTAATTGTTCTACTGTAAAATCAAATTTTCCCGTCTCAGCTACAGCCTTGATATAAATACCCAACCATTGGACACCAGCCAAAAAACTTGTTTCATTAATGCCATCCAACTTTGGCATCGGAATTTCTGATTCATACAGTTTCTTCAAAACTTGCTTCACATTCTGCGTCATTCGCATTGTAAATACCTCCAGATTCTAATTCTGTTTTAGGAACATTTACTATTCTGTCCCTATCATTGGCGCAAAAGAAATCATATCTTCTTGATGTTCCTTTGTCAAAAAAATATACAATTTTAACTTTCTCATCACCGTATGTGCCGAAACGAGATTTATACACATATTCTATCATGTTGGGCATCATCGGTGCAGGTTCGCCAAAGCGAGATTTAGGTAAAAAAGCTTTTAAGCATTCCATCTCTTTCTTTCTTTGATTAGAAGGAATGATAATAGTTCCTGCATCTAGCTTGTTTTTAATAGATTTTGCGCCAGAAAGACAAGATTCATCAGGAAAAGCTTTTTCCTTCCAGCTATCATTAAGCTGAGTTCCAGTTAATAATCCAACATTATATTTTTCGGCGTAACCTTTAAGGTCTGTTATTAAAGATTTCAACACCAAATCTTCTCTTACTGGCATATTGGATACACTTTTGAACTCTGCGCCAAGAGAACCGTTTAACTCCACATAATCAAATACGCCAAAAGGACAACCAAATTCAGCCATATCACGAATCTTTTGTTCTAGTGAAGCAGAAGTGTACTCAGGCATATCAATAACTTGTAGCTTCGACTTTTTTAGAATTTCACCTGCTTTGAGAACGCGAAGTCTTTCTTCGTTTGTAAGCAAGCCATTTCTCATTTTTCTGTATTCTACACAAGCAACAAAGCTCAAAAAAGCTGGCTCAATTTCTGTTCTACTATCCATTTCTGTATGAATATAGAATCCAGGGCCTTGGTAATTTGGATTTACTATAAAATCTCCTGCTTCTTCTGAGTAGTAAGCAGGGACAGAAACCATACACAAATCACCCACGCCCTGCTTTGTTTTACTCGCTCCTGATGGGCCAGAGCGACAAAGTAAATGTCCTCTATTCCATCCTTGAACGATAGTGCTTAATACTCCACTTTGCAAGCAAGCACCAAAAGCAGGGTCTTGTTCAAAAAACTCTAGCAACCCTTCTGTATCTTCGCCCACTGAAATTTGATTACGGACAAAATGCACATCGTATTTGTTTCTCAAATTTGAAGTTATATTGTTTACTTTTGCGACCATTTCTTCAAGAGTAATAGATTCAAATTTTTCTAAATTCGTTGCCTGCCCGGTAATAGGGTCAAAGAAATCAGTAATAGAAATGCCATTTTCTTTCATTTCTCTGAGTAATGAATACTTTCTAACAACCGTATAGAAATATTCAAAGTTGTTATGGTTAGCCAATTCTTTAATGGCGTCAATGTAGCCAATATAATCATTTTGAACAAGAATATCATAATGCTGAGAATTGGTTTTTGCTACAGTATCAATTTCTAAAGCACTAATTTCTCTAATTCCTGCTTTTAAAAGTTTTCCGATACAAACAAAAAGAATCCCGTGCATTGCGACACATTCAAAATCCTTTTTGCACAAAGGGAAAGAAGGATTTAACAGCAGAGCAGGGTTTTTCATTAGACAACCCAGCAATGCACTTGCGGCATTTCTATCATATAAAGTGTTTTCCATTATTGCACATCACCTGCTTTGCAAAAAATGTCTTAAAGCTCCAATTCTGCTTTTGTAAAAAATTTTTGCATACTATTTTTAGGCTTTACCCGAATAACTTCAGGAGTAAGCAAGTCAGGATGTTCACTTGCGTACTTTTTGTTTTCTTCAATCTTTTTGTAAAACTCTAAAGCTGGTTGATAATATCTAGGATAAAATTGCCCTAACCCATCTTCTTGCCGCACAACATAATTTTCATATTTGATAGCGTATTCTATGATGAGCCTCAAAGCCAAGCTGGATAAATTACATTCATCTCGATAGTATTTAATTTGCGCTCCGAGCATTTTGTAATTTGGATTTTCATAAATTGTGTCCAAATATTTAATTAAATCATCTCTATTGATTTCATTGCTATGTTTGTCAACGTAATCTTGATAACATTCTTGGCAACAAAACTTCAACTGCTTATATTTTTCACCGATATAACGTGTTTCTGTTGGAAACTTTTCGCCACATCCTTTGCAAATCGACTTGCCCATACATCCTACCTCCTTTCTCATATATCATACCATTTTCGCCGCTCAAAGTCAATACTTATTTTAGAATTTCATAAGTATTTCTCTTAAAATCTCCTGCGCGTATTCTGCTAATATATCCTTCTTTTTCTAAAAGGTCGATAGCTAAATAAAGAGTATTAAAACTAATTCCACATTCTTCTGTTAGCTGAACAGCAGTTCTTCTTGTTTTTCCATCTTTTTTTGACTTGCGCTTTTTTAAAACAGAATAAACAATCCAGCAATAAGGAGCTTTATTTCCATAAAGTTTAGCCATGTCAGAAATTTTTGCCATCGTAGTTCTCCCATTCATTTATTGCTGTTTTCAATTCCAAGATAGAACTTTTAGCTAAAGAACTGAAAAATCGGTACAGATGATTTAGTGTTAAAAATTCCATACACACACCTTTATCCAACTGATAAAAATATATAAAAAATTTATCTGGTGTACTTTTTTCTCTACTCGTCCACGGACAAAGCGTTACTTCAAAATTATCATTTCTCCAAAACAAAGAATGAGTTTCAATAGGGAAATTAGTCACTCCATTTCTATAAAAAACAAATGGCAATGTAGGTTTCTCAATGTTTTCAATGTGCGGAAATGCTTTAAGCCATTCATAAAATTCTTTATGTGTTACCATTATTTATCACCACTTTGCTCCACAGTTAGGGCAGTAATGAATAATAAAAATATGACAATTCATTTTGTCCCCCAACATTACCATTCCCTGTCCAGAAAGTTGTTTCTTACGATTGCACAAACCACATTTTTCTTCTTGCGCTACCTTTAGTTCAACTGTAGGCATCCTTTTGATTTGTTCGCAGGCCGCCTTGTTCAAATAAATAGGGGCCGTATCTGCATCTACGAGCCTCATGTTAAGCCTCCTTTTTCTTATTTAGAATATCTAATCTTTCTTCTTCGGTAAGAATTTTATTAACCTTAATTCTGCCGCACTTACGATACTTTACACCTAGTCTTTCGTCCCAAAATTGATAATATTCATCAGGCCCAGGCCCGTGAACAATTTCTTCTGGTGTGATAGTTTTGGTTCTATCAATAGTAGATACATAAGATACTTCACACCACACACGTTTCCAAGATTTCTTTCTTTCGCTGGTATAATTCCCATTTTCGTCCTTGAGCCATTCTGCTTCTGGTTTTACCACAACGCCCCAACCAGGATGAATACCACCTACATTCTTAGTAGGCATATAATGTGCTGTATACCAGAACCCAGGCTTAATTCTCAAAGACTTATCTACTTTAAGAGGATGAAGATTACCATGAAAATCCATCTCAAAAAGTTTATAACCAGTTTTAGTTTTTACTTTTGCCATGAAGGTTTCCTCCATTTAATAAAGTATTTGTTTGGCACTGTCCATATCATTACTTTTCCGCTTTTATAAAACCATTCAACACAAGAATGTTCTGATTCTTTTGCTAGTATTCTTCCGACAGTCCATCGTGGAATAATTGAATTTTTTGATATGTTTAAAACCCAACTATCTTTCATTTCTTCCACAACCCTTTCTCCCTCAGTTCGTTACGAAACTCCCCAGCAATCACTAAAGCTTGTTCTTTAGTCAGTTTCAAGCATCTATCCTGCTTCAACCCCCTTTTAAGAATCTGTACAGCGACGGTAGGTTTAAGAGTGCCCGCTTCTACATTTTTTCTTAGGCAAACAAGAGTTCTATCCAAGCTACCTAAGAAATAATTGTTATAATACTGCTTTAAAAAATCAGCCATTGTTCAGTTCCTCCTTAAAATTAGAGACAACCTCGTTGATTTGTGCGTTATTATAACCGTAATGAATGTCTTTAGCCAGACCGTATCTCAGAATACGAATAGCTACGGACTTCTTCAGCTTACCATGCTTCACTGCTTGACACATACCTTCCAGAGTAGTCCCCAGGGAACCAAAGTAGTAATAATAGTCAAAAGCGTTCAGAAAGTTGGTCATTTTTACAGCGAATTTTTGCTTCATTTTTAACTCTCTCCTTTTTCAAAATAATTTTCCATTTGTCTCTTTTTCTGTGCAAGAAATTATTTGCCGCAGAAAAAGTTTGTCTACTATACAAAAGAAGCACTGTACCTCTAAAGTATTTTGCTTCAGGAAACCAAATATCCATGCTTTGAATAGCGCCATCCAACAAGAAGTGAACATTTCCTGTTTTAGAATTATACCAAACATCATATCCTACATGTTCTCCATGAAAATGATAGATGTCTTTGCACTTCCCTTTATAACCTGCGACAAGTAGTTCTGTTAGTTCCTTGCAAACTCCTGTAAACTCTTGTTCAGTCATATTATTGACCTCCTTTATTGTGTCTTTAGTATAACAAATTTTAGCTAAGAAGTCAAGAGGTATTTGTTCGTTATTTTACACAAAATCAAAAAAAGAAAAGCGACAAGATTCAGTCTTATCGCTTTTCTTTTTATTTTAATCTACTACAATGTTTCTATCGCAAGCAAAGGTAACTAGCTTGTTGAAAATGTTCTCCAAAGGAACAAGGTCTTCTTCAGGAAGGTCAGATAACTTGCGTCCTTCACCAATTTCAGTAACCACAATTTCTTGTAGCTTCTCAGGATAGCGCTTTCCAATAGCGGCAAAATAAGGCTTAATTAGCTCAAGCCAATCGTGCTTATCGTAGCCACTACTGTCACGCTTCCATTCATTGATTTCAGAGTCTTCTTCTTCTGCCGTCTTTTCAATAGCCTTTAGAATCGCCTCTTCAAGGTTCTTCGCAGTAAAAGGCTCGATTAAAGTCTGCATATCGTAACGGCTTCGAGCAAAAACTTGCTTTGTTTGCTTACAAATACCAGTAGAAAGAATAGTGTTGCCAGCAGAGTCAATTCCATTAGGTTTTAGATAAATACAAAAATCACAAATATCTCGAACAAAACGAGTGGATGCCTTTACATTATTACTGCCCTTTGGTTGAACAAATTCATACTCTTTACCAGTTAGTTCATCGGTCATAGTTACTCTTTCTTCGTGCCCAATAAATACGCAAGTGTATCCATAAGAACAAAGACGATTGATTTGCTTCTTGAAATCTTTACGATAGATGGAATAGCCATTAACCTTGCCTGTAATTTCGGAAAGGTCGGTCACGCCATATTCTTGACAAGTTGCAAGTTCTGCATATTCAACAAGTTCATCGACCGTATCAATCACAACAGTCTGAATCTTTCGTTGCATCAACTCCCATTGTGGCAGTTTTGTATTTTCGTCATTCGGGTCTGTAACAAGCTTTTCACTCGTGAGCTGATTAACGAAATCTTTAAAAATACTCCACTTATCGACACGAACCTTCAAACACTTGACACCATTGCCACCAGGTTCGCACATCATAAGAAGAGCTTTGGGTAGCTTTGATGCAACTTTTGTTTTGCCGCAATTATTGACAGAGTAGAGATACAACTTTTGTCCTGCCATTGACCCTACAACATTCTCTGGTTCAAGGTCAAATAAATTGATTTTTGCCATAATAACTATTTAACTCCTATCTTAATTTATTTTTTACATGTCCTGGTAGATAGAAAACAATTCCTACCTACCAGGACTATTTAAATTACATCAGACCACCAAAAACATCTTCGACGTTTACGCCATTAAAGGGGTCTTCGTTGATAGGAGTAGAAGGACGACTTGCGTTCTTAGCCATATTAAGAGCGCTAGAAGCCGCTTTAGTCTTCTTCTGAGTGTTGTTAGACTTTGCCGCAGTACCATCCTTTAGAGACTGTTCAAGCTCTTCTAGGTGGATTCTACGCTGTTTCACGGCTTCTGCAACAGTCTTGGGGTTAATCCATACAGTGTTTTCGTCTTCATCCTCTGGTTCCCTTACAGCTTCATAGTCATAAGAAGTCAGAACATATTCAACAATTTCACGAGGAGTATCAACCATCTTCGGGCCATGAGACTTGCCAAAAACAGCCTTCTTGACAGGAGCCTTTGCTACGCCCTGAGTGGTATGACGAACATCCATAGAAACAGTAGTTCTAGTCTGACCTACACATAGCGCCTCAATCTCACTATCGCCATCAACAACTAGCTCTGCGCCTTCCTTCTCAACCACAAAGTCGATGGGAATGACTTGACCATTATAATTAACAGCCATGAACTGACCAACAAGCCGCCCAGTTTCTTCATCATCCTTAATCTCAGGAGCAAACTTAGTACAAATACCGTCAAACTCCATAATCATACCGTCTTCAGTGTCTTCAGGGACTCGATGAGTAATGCTCTTGGTACGGAAATCGAGCGTAGAAACAACACGATTAAAAGTTGTGGAAGCATAATCGTTAATATCAAACTCGCCCTTTAACATAACGCGGGTAGGTTCACCGCCATTGCCGTTGATTTCGGTGTTCCAGTTGTACGCAGAAACAAGAGCGTTGTATAGATAATGTAGCTTACCAGCATTCTTGCCAGACTTGTAAAACTTATTACTATATACTCTAAATCTCTGAGTACCACCAGGAACACGAAGAATGATGCTACCCACAATACAATCATCACCATTAGAATTTACCTTTTCTTCCAGAGACACTTCATAAGCGGTGCCAACACAAACAAAACTTGTCTTAGTCTGATTTAGAACATCCTTCATTAAATATTTCTCCTTTTATCAATCATCATTTTTATAATATTCTTCTTGTAACTCTTTGTATATTCTTTCTTGAGGTAAATAGCCAAAAGGTTTTGTCGTATCTTCGTAAGCTATCCCACCAGGTCTACCGTCACAATCTGGACAAAAATCAAACATGTTATACTCTCCATAAGATTCTTTATAAATCTGAGTCAACATCTTTTTGCCGCAAAACTCGCAACGATTATCAGATTCTACAATCATGTGTATCACCACCACCCTTAGTGTGTTCACTATATCACATTTCTCTTTATTTGTCAAGAGATTTTTACCAACTTGTTAAAACTTCTTCTTCATTCGTCTTAAGGCATCGGAGAGTCACGGTTGCTCCGTAGCTCCAACCAGAGCCACTGCTAGATATAGATTCAATTTCTGCAAGCTGTTTCTGTTCTCCAAAAAGAGTGATAATAAGTCTGTCTTCGTGATTATCTGTGCCCCGTTCTGTTTCTATGCTAGTAATAACTGGATTTCTGTGCAACTCTTCTTTGCTAACGAACAAGTTTGTTGTAATTTCATTGAATCCACAACAATCACCGCTATCTTCTTCAAAAGTGAAACAGATTAGCATATCATCTTTATTGACAACAAATCTACGTTCATTTAGTTCAACGAGACTTGCGCCAACCAAACCGTTCAACATTTTAATTTCACTACTACTCTTTTCATCTTTTGTGTTATCAAACATCATCGTATCATGTTTAATAACACCAATGAAAACAGCAACATCAATCAAAAAGCTATCAAATTTATCAGATTCAAACCATTCAAGATTCTCGTAAAACATTAGCAAATCTGTTTCTTCATTATCAATACAAGCCTCAACAAAAGCTCGATGCCAACCAAAAGAACCGCTATAATTCATCCACAAGAAATCAGTTCCAGTTTCGCACTTCATTTCTTCGTCTAGCGCCCTTTTAAAATCGTTTAGAAATGGAGCTAAAAATCCAAATCCTTCATCACGTTCTGTAAGCTTTCTCATGTTTCCTCCTTTAACTTATAGCCGCCAAAACATCCTACATCATCCTCCCAAATTACTGCTTGCACAACGGCATTAGGAAGACTACAGGCATAACTTCTGGCAAGACCGGCAGAAGAAAACTTAACAGCGTTAAATAGGTTCTCTTTCTCCCATTCATAATGTTCCTCACCAGGAAACCAGAAAAAGACTACGTTTCCATCTTCATGCGGACAGAGATAGAATTTCGCATTATCTTCCATCTTCGAGATAACATACTTAATGTTCTCAGGCATAATTTAGCTCCTTTCACATCGTCATGGCGGCTTCAATAAGCTCGTCATTTGTCTTAATGTATCTTGTGGTTGTTGCTATATTAGAATGACCCAGTGCCTTGCTAATAATAGCGATAGGAACATTGTTGTTTGACTTAATGGTAGCAAAAGCTCTTCTCAAAGAATGGCAAGTGTACTCTTCAGCATTTGCAAGGCCAGCTCTTTTAGCCGTGTTCTTAATAACTCTGTTCATACCAGAATCATTAAGAGGCAATCCAGCAAAAGTCAAGAACAGCCGGTCACTATTAACCGCATGGTCATTTCTCCAAATAACATACTCGTCAATTAAATCCATAACCTCATCGCTGAAATAAATCTTACGTTCCTTATTTCCCTTACCAACAATCACTAAAAAATTGGAATCTTCGTTTCTCATCTTGAAGTATTCATGGATTGTAAGATTTGCAAGTTCATGCTGACGAACGCCTGTTTTTACCATGACTGTCAACATGGCTTTGTCTCTAATGCTTCTACAAGCGCCCAGAAACGCTTTAATTTCTTCTGCGCCTATATAGATGCTCTCTTTGGGATTTGCTCTCAGATGCTTCATATCAGCCGCAGGATTGCTCTCAATATACCCCATAGACTGACACCAAGAGAAGAAGTTCTTAATTGCCGCAGTCTTCTGGTTTACACTAGAAGGACTTAAATTTGCTAAAGTACCTTTCCATTCCATTAAATCAGCATAAGTGATGTCACTTACTTTCTTGCTAATATAATTCATCATCTTAGCACAAGTGTCAAGATAAGAATCAATCGTCCGCTGACTTCTGTGTTCTGCTTTCAAATAAGCTTCATACTGCTTTAACATTTTTAAGTCCCCCTTTGTTTCTGTAACTATAATATAGCACAAAATTGCGGCATTGTCAAGAACTTTTTTAATTTTTCAGATAATCCTTTGCGAGAAAAGTATTTTCGTACCCTTTCCAGGAGCGCATTTCCGATACTACTTTTGCGGCATCATAGCAGATAAATTTCTCGCTTGCCTTTCTTTGAGTCTCTGCATCTGCACTTAGGTACCACTTTCTTGCACCAATAAAGCAAGGATTCCCTTCAACATAAATGCCGTCAATCAACCCGTATTCATCAAAGCTGATTTCAACTTCTGTACCTTCAACGATATTTTCGTATTCAGCATATATAACTTTGGCGCAAACGACCTCACCACTATCGCTTCCTGCATCAAATACAACCACATCGTCGCAAATAACCATACCAGCATTGCCAAGTTCTTTCAGATTGTTATAACAACGCTGAAGAGCGACCATAGCATCAGGACTTAAATAAAAACTCTTTTCCTGAGCTGTGCTTTGAGTCAATGAGTCATTGCTTACTTCTTCTGACGATTGATTTCCGCAAGCTGTCATGCTCAGCACCATCACACCTGCAAGAATCATAACAGTCAACTTCTTCATTTCGTTATCCTCCTTATATTTTGTATTTATATTATACAGCTTCTTTATCCGATACGCAATAGACAAATTACACAAAAGACTGTTTAGAATATTAGTAAATCTAACCAAAAGACGATTTCACATTTTTACAGCGATTTTTCATTGAAATTTACACTTTTTCCAGCGAGTTTTTGCTTCATTTTCACACTTTTTTCAGGGAGTGCAGAAAAAGCGCTTAAATGATTCGATGGGGGAAGAGAACCATAAAAGCGCTTTTTCTTAAAACAAATCATCAGCAGGCTACAAACTTCGTGCGGTTTGTTGCCCGATATAACGCCTTGACAAACTAAACAGTAAACACAAAAAAAGAAAGGAGCTATATGAAAAATTAAACAACGGAGGAGATAAAGAACCAAAAAATTTACTATTCAATTTTCAAGGCGTATTGGCGGCAAGGACAGGATTCCAACCTGCATAACTTAGTCATATCGAAACTAAGATGGTTTGCAATTACATCACCTTACCATAAAGCGGTTTTGAGTATCTTGAGACCCGCAAACTCAAATAAAGAAAAGAAGGTAGATAATTTAGATTTTCCAGTTATTCACTAGAAAACGTGGTGGGCCTTTGCGGACTCGAACCGCAGATATTCCAGTTATGAGCTGGATGCCCTAACCAACTAGGCTAAAGGCCCGTTTCTTTACCTGTATTTACTATATCACATTTTTCTTAATTTGTCAAGTCTTTTTTGAAATTTTCTGTCCCGTATTTTATATATTATATAGGACACGGGACAGAAAAGATTTTTATTCTTTCGTAGTAGGTGTAACCTTTGCGTCAAAAGTATAAGTAACAGGGCCTTGGTCTAAATCAGACACTAGCTTATCGTACATATCTTTTAGACCAAAAGATTCTAAAGTAGCTACATTGTTGCTCTCGCTCTTCATTCTCTTTTTCTTTTCCGCTAAAGTATTTTCTGCTTCCTTTAATGCTTCTTCTAGTTCTTTTGGAGGGAGCTTGTCTGCCGCACAAAGCAAATGAGCTTTTTCCTTTGGTACAGGTTTTGTATCAAGAATATTAAGCAAATCGTTCTTCATCAAAATCTCTGCTTCAGTAGATAGCCAATATTTTGTTCCAGTCTTTAAATTAAGAATAACTTCTTTATTGTAATCGGATTCGACTTCAAGAAAAAGCATTTCATCCTTGTACGCTAGAACTTTAATATTTGTACCTGCATGAGGAGTAATTGTTTGAATACCCTCTTTTAGAATTACATTTTTTACTCTCTTAAAATCTTCAGTAGTTTCAATCAGCATTTTATTCATCTCCTTTAACTGTATTTACTATACCATATCTTTCTTGATTTGTCAATAGGTTTTTTGAAAAAATTTTTTAGAACTTTGTCCGCTCGAAAACACAATCAAAACCAAACTCCTACAAATAAAAACGGGAAACTCGATTTTAAAATCAAATTTTCTGGTTCGTCAAAGCATTTTTGTCATTTATTAACAAGTTTTCTGTTTTTATTTGATAGGGGGTGGTTCTGGCGGCGAGAAATTCAAATCAAAATCCGAAACTCAAAAACAAAATCAAATTTTCCAATTCCTTTCAAGGGGTAGTTTTGGCGGTAGCAAATCTAATTTTGAATCTCAATCTCGATTTTCGATTTGAATTTTCTGGCTCGTGAAGGAGTGGTTTTGGCGACAGAGTTTTTGACTTATTTTCTCAATAGAAAAACAAAATCAATTTTTCTGACTCAACCATAAGGGTTCCATAAGTTGCGTTGCACTTCCAGAATTTCTGCTTCTGCTACGCCTTCCTTTCGCATATTAGCAACAAGAGCTTCAATCAAAAACAGAAAAACCTCATGCTCTGCGTAGGCGATACGCTCTTCTTCAGTCATTTCCGCTTCATCATAGAACAAGCCAAGATTTTCCACAAGCTTTTTCTTGAGCGTTGTCATTGCTTGCTTCATTTTCTGTCGCTCGTCTTCTGTGTAGAGCTTTGCGGCCCACTCCTTGTACAGCTTAATATTCATTATCAAGACCTCCTTTTGCTTTATGTGCTTATTATAGCATAGCGAAACGGCATTGTCAAGTCTTTTTTTAAATTAAGTTGCTGATTTTTTGTGTTGTTCGCAAGGCATATCACCACACATAATTTGCTTTTGCCAATCTAAATATCTTCTATCAATCTCTAAATATCCAATCTCAGAAGGCGGAGTAAAAATAATACCATCATCGTTTTCATCTTCAAGCACTCGCATTATCTTTTCTGCTTTGTGTTTAGGCAAATTGCGACAAGCCTGACGAATTTTAACCATTGTCCACGCCTCACTTTCATTTTCTAAAAGCACATTATCTTTATGTACCTCTTCATCGTAAAGCCAAAAGCAATCTCCCGTTCTTGTATCCACAAGAAAACGACTTACAGCTTTCTTGTCCCATACAAGCATAACATTGTCCAGTAAAATCACTTCACAATATTCAAATTCAAATCTTGCGCCTCGTTTGTACAAAGTATCGGTGTACTCGATAAATTGTTCCTTAGTTTCGATTTTCATAGCATTATCTCCTTATTATAATAATATCATCATCTTCTAATAAAGCACTGAATCAACCAGTTATTTTGGGAGCTACAGCGTTTTTGTTATATACTTGTGGGCGATTTTTTAAGTTTCGCGTAATGTGTGCGAGGCCAACTCTCGCTGACTATAAATACAATAATTATCATTCTAATCATTAACTAATCATATACTATATGATGTATGAATGTGTGTATATAGTACATATATCTGGGGGAATTTTTGAATTTCCTGGGAAAAATTGGAAACGTGTAATGCGACACGAGCGCGAACCCGATTCGATAATAACAAATATCAACCAAAACCAAATATTTTTCAAAAACAAGTATCAATCATCGAAAGATATTTGTTAATGACAAATACCTAATTTGTGCATTTTGTACAACAAATATTTGTTATCACAAAACCAAATAACTCCGGCGAAAAATATCTTTTATTGCCAAATATTAAACTTAAAAGATGCTTTTCAGTGAAAAATATTTGCTATCGAATCAATTCAGTCGCATACTTTTTAATAAAAACTATACTCTATTGGGTGTTTAGCAATCCACCACTACTTTTCAAGGTTCACACTTATTCTTAAAAGATACTTTTTGTTATCATGCTAACCAACAACAAATTTTACTTAAAAAATAAGCCTTGCAATCAAACTGTCTCCCGTTCCTGATTGCAAGGCTATAATAACACAAAAAAGGGTGCAAGTCAACCACCCTAGCATGATTTTATCAAAAATCTACCTACTTGTCCATTAGCAAGTTGCACAAAATTATATTATTTTTTTGACTATTTTACACAAAACATCGTGTAACCCGTCTAAAATGCGCTATAAGGGCCACATTATAAAGCGGTATAATTTGACCTGTTTAATGCTAGAATTGATTCTAGGCCCATTCTCGCAGGTCTGAGCGGTACAGTATCGGTTTTTGCTGGGTACATAGATGCAGATGCAAAGAAGAAAGATACAAAATTATATCTTTTATAAACAAATATCTATTTTATCTATACCCTCCCTCCGCCCTTAATTTTACACTTTGTTTTTAAAAAAATCAATTTGCAAAATAAACAAAAAGATATTATAAAATTGTGCAAATTGACTGTTTTAATTTTGAAACATCCAGACCAGAATTTTTTATTTTAGATATTTGTTTATAATAAATATAAATATAAAAAAAAGAAAGAAGCCGAAACTTCTTTCTTTTTCCGATATTTGCTTTTAATTTGTATTGATTACTCTATTGATTTCATCCCAAAAAATGCCTATCATACTATCACAATAACTACACAATACGCCATTATCGCATGGACGATTGCCATTATCATCCGCGTAACAATGACAATATTCCACAAGAAAACGTTCCCACCGCTCAAAATATTCCTTATTAGTAATCATAGGTTCCACCTTTACGGCATTTTTGCCGCCCTTTCTATGTATATATACCATTATAATATCAAAATTCACGCCAAAAGTCAAGAAAAATTTTTCTTTACAATTTGTCAACCTAAAAAATAGCAACCTCCCCGACTCCCCCTCTACTCACTTTTAGGCTTTCTCAGAACTACCCCCGGCCCCTTGCACGATGAAGCCGTTTCCCTTATTCTCTTTTTACCCCCTTTCTTATTTTCTATAAATATTATAACAGAACGCAGAACGAAAAGCAATAAACAAATTGCACAAAATTATTTTGCTTTTTTGTACAGATTACACAACACCTTCTAGCACTGCTTAAAACGCGCTACAAGGCCCATTTTGCGCTATGGCTATAACTACCCTACTCAATATGTTACAATGCAGTGTAGGCGATTCTAGGCCCTTGTTTTGAAATGCTAGATGGTGTTATATGGTACCAGATGCAGATTGATATAGTTGTTATTAGTAAATATAAGGGCAAAAGAAAAAGCACTTTTTCAGTGCTTAATCTTTCTTCTCGTTACTGCTCGGAGATGCCGTAACGCCAAATCTCGTCCGGGTCTGCAAGGCGTACTTGCTTCATCAAATCTTCAAAGGGGATTCCCCAACCGATTGCAAGCTCTGCCAGTTCTTCCAGGCTCACACAAACCGGGGATTGACTGTCAAAGAAGGAATTTTCTGTGTCTACGTTGGGGAAGTAATAGTCACGGTCAAGCAGGGCCGCTTCAATAAACTATATAATTTGCACAACACTACTATAACTCCCTGTATTCAAATTTGATTACAAACCGTATATAGCCCTCAAACCCCGTAAAATCGCCTCTAAGGGCCACTTGTCTACCCCGCTATAACTATATTCAAAAAGTGCTAGGAACGTTTTCTGTACAAACTGCACAAGTCAGCGGCCTTGTTTTTGTGCAAGATTTTTCTACTTCTCCTGCTGGTTCCCATACTATTCAATAACAAACATAAGTATAAAAATATAAGCTAGGATAAAATACCCTAGCTTATATTTAATGATTACTTGCGCTCAACTATTGTAAGTAATTCAAGTTCAGGATTGAATAACCTGTCCCATAGCTCATCATAGCTCATAAAAAAATCAGCGCAAAAGTTGCCGTTGTCTAACCATTCTGCGTATATTATTTTTTGATACATATTTCTACCACCCCTTCTTTAGAATACCCCTTTATTGCTTCATATTCTTCCCCGTCTTCCTCCTCTTCATCGTCGCATACTTCTTCATAACGAATAGTTACCCCAAAGTATTCCTCTTCGTCGCCGTCCATCATTCTTTCGAGACTGTATACTATGTCCTGATACTCCCCGTCTAACCAGTCATTTTTTCCACAATTATATGCAACCTCGTCAAGCCTTTTTAAGGCGCGAGACGTACAGTATTCATAGCCGCATATTTTAACTTCTCCCCATACTTCATCGAGGTAATCGTCCCAATAGTAATCGTCTATATTTTCGATTACCTCCTGAGCCGCACTTTCTGCACTGTCACACTCCACCCAATGATTACCATAGGTGTTCACCAGATACTTTTCCATAACAATCATACCCCTTTCTTTGATTCAACCTTGTTGATGAACGACTTGCTTTCTGTTGTCCATTCCCTTTTGTCTGATTGGCTGTCACGTCGTTTATTGAAAAACATCCGCAACCGCTCAAGTTCGCTATCCATAGATAGAATAATTTCTAGGTCTTTTTTGTTAATCATCTCTTTCATCCTCCCAATATGTTTCCTTGTAATACTTGTATAACCGCTCGACGTTGGCTGTGATAGCTTTTCTAGTGTCTGCCGCTGTGCTGTATCCCATGCACCATCCTGGCCAGTATTCCACACACCCAACATTAACCAAAAGTTGCAACATGGTGTTCAGACACGTTATCTCAGCACGCATTTCTTCCCAAGACCAAGGCCCGTTATAGAGAAGCATATCTTCATCCCACACGATAGAAACCCACGCGCCTTCATAGTATCCAGGCTCAACATTTACTTTGAACCAGGTTCCGTTATAATCATTAACAATTTCCTGCATCACTTCGGCGCGATTCACAATTGTTATAGGCGAACGAAACCGGTTCAAGTTCAAGCCGATATTAAGAAGGCCCTCGTTGGTGTAGTTGCTTCCATAGTTGATAGTTCCCATTACAAAACATCCTCCTTACTGATGCTGTACGGCGATAGTTTGCATATCTCCGTCTCACATGATAATGATGCACCCGGTGCTATCTGTTGCGTCAATAGCCCATCCCATTTCCCACCAGTAAGGGTAAATGTAAGCCGTGTGTGGATATTCGGGATTATAACCGTAGTGATTCCGATAGATGCTCCTCTCCTGCCTTACTAATTGTAAAGCATGGTTTCTAGTGACAGGCATCGCGTCAGGAAAACGACAGCGAACCGCCGCAATAGATTTGCTGTTATTATCACAGTAAATGACCGTTCTTTTGTCCCCAATATTCCAGGGACGATTGACGGCTCTTGTGGTAAAATACTTGTTCATAATAAACCCTCCTTAAATGAACCACATAGCATAAGCGGCAACAAGAACCGCTATGCACCCGATAATGCCCCATGTCGCAATACGTTTGCTATTGCGGTACATTCTTTTTAGCTCTTCCTGCCGCTGTCTTGTGGCTTTCTCCCTTGCTTCCTTGCAACGCTTATAGTTAGCGTTTACCTGCTGAGTGAACACGTCCTCAATTTCAGGTATTGCTGGTTTCTTGACATTTGCCATTGTTAAATATCCTCCTCTGCATAGTATGCAAGATAACGTCCCGTTTCGTTATTGATGCAGTTGTAGTAAGTACAACTATTCACAGCATTTTCAAAGCTGCCGACAACATCACCCAGAACTGCAAACGGCTTCCAAAAACTGTCAGGCCGAAGATTTACAGGGCAAGCAATAATATATTTCCCTGCAAGATATTGTTTTTTAGCTTGCGCCTTGCTGATACGGTGGTAAAGTTTGCCGCCCATCTCAAAAGTATACTTGTTCATACAAAGTACCTTCCTTTCTCATAGCTCTTTTAATGCGTGGCTATGTTACGCGGTGGTTAGTCGTTATAAGCCCAACGACTAAAGGCGTTGAATATTTACGGATTGAAGTATTCCTTTACAATCAAACCGTTAAAATAACTAACAACTGCTGACTGTTCCGGCATTGTCTCCGCTACTGTTGCCGCGATACCTGCGACAAAACACAGAGAAGACAGTAGCAGGATTGCGAGATATTTTCTCATAGTAAATATTCTCCTTTCAGTTAGTCTAAAAAGCATCCGCGGAGATTCCATGCATATTCCTGCACGTCCTTTGCAACCGCATAGGGGATGAGTTGAGTGTATTTTTCATTGCCCCAAGCTCCATGGAATGCTGCATCCTCTGTATCTAACCATACAGAAGGCCCACCTAAAGTCACCCAGACACGGCACCCAATACACACACCATCAGAGGCTACGCGGTAATCTATGTCTAGCGCATCCATTAACCAATCCCCGATGGAAATTTCCATTTCCTCGTCTTGATTGTAAGCGTCCCCTGAAACGATGCTTTCCAATTTCTTCCAAGCAGCTTCCACGTTCTGCTTTAAGTCTTCGTTGATATGTGTCATAAATAAACCTCCCTTCCAGTCAACAATCCCAATCGAACGTCATAGCTTCTAAAATAGCATCAGACAGTTCAGAACTGATATAAATTTCCGCCCTGTCCGCGCCCCATGCGCCACGGATAGAGTCTGTCTCAGTGTCCACCCAGATATTAGGCCCACCAAGCGCAAGCCAAACACGGCACGCTGTCGGGGTTTTGTCGGGGTCTACTCGGTAATCCAAGCCTAGACCATCTGACAGATATTCCCAGAGGTCTACTGGTTCGCCGTCTTCATTTTTCAACTCACCATCAAAGGCAAGCTCCAAGTCGTGGCGAATGTCTTGCATCATGCGACGCAGTTCTTCCTTAGTATTTGTCATAAATAAACCTTCTTTCTCCAACACTATAAAAAACGTAGTTGGCGACGCGGTGGTGATAGGTTTTTATATCGACCTATCAACGATATTGGCTGTCATTTAAGAAATTTTCCGATTTCTTCCAAGAGCGCTTTATGTTCTGCAAAAGCCTTTTCTATATAGTTGTAAAACTCAAAGTTTTCCCCGCCTAACATTTTGTCAATGTTTCGTGTTTTTTCACTCAACGCTTGAGCAATTATTGTCAATTCGTGCTTATTAAGTTGCAGTGTATACACCTGCTGAGTGTTAATTGTCATTGAAAACCATCCTTTCTTTGCGGTGGGGTTGTGACCACCTTTACCCGCATTACCAGCCCCGAAGGGCTGTCACTCTGCGATTATTTTTAGTAACTCCCTATATCTCAATACCAATTTGTTTTCAGTTGGTATTAAGTCAGCGTTGCCATTATTTACTCTGGTGATTGTTTCATACATTTTAGGCCGTAGCTCATCTAATTCTTCTTGGGCCTTTTTCTGCTCCTGTTCTCGCAAATATTTTCTTAATGGGTTGTCATTCATCGAAAACTATCCTTTCTTGTTCCGATTTTATCCATCATGGCTTTCATCTGCCGCAATGCTTCCTCTGCTTCCTGCATCGTTTTCCGATGCTCTGCCGCTAATTTTTTATTATCAGCGCGGAAGTTCTTGATAATATTTTTCATCACAATATATATCCTCCTCTGATATAAAGACTTAATACAATATATTACATTACTTAATATACTCTATTAAACCTTTCCCCATTTTGCAAGGCTTCATCTTAGCTATCCAATAGTCTTGCGTCTGTACTATCTGATAGCCTTAATTACACAGTCTCAGATGAAACCTTGCTGCGTTCTATTTAATTATCAAGGTACACGCCTACTCAATCAAAAGCTTTCGCCCTTGCCCTTTCGACAGTACCCATTATAGCAGGTTGGCCGCAAAAATCAATAGCCAACATGCACAAAAAACAACAACAAAATACAACACATTAACCAAAGACCTCACGATTATAATACTATAAGTATAATGATTACATAACATTATAGTCAACATGCACAACAACACAAGGCCGCACTTGTACACATTGACGAACAACGTCAACTTCAACAAAGATTATAAAGATAAGAGCAAAGAATATGTATACAATGCACAATTAAATACCATATCGCTTATAAGGCCATTAGAACGCGCTCAGAGGCAAGGAAGAGCTTACCTATATCAATACATTCCTAAAGGTGTTAGAAGCGCGTACAGGCAATTTTAGACAAAGGTTTGCTTTGGATATAATGATTAGAAATAGATGCTTTTTGTGCGGTCTAGGGATGCAAGGGGTTGTGGGTTTTAATAGTGGATAGTTTGTATTGCAAAGTATGTTTAATATTATGTTATAATAATACGATATGTTTTGTGTTATAAAATGTGTTTGATGTTGTGTTATATTTGTTGTTATGAAATATTGGGTGTTTCAAAATTGTATTATTTATGTAATACAATTTTAGAACAGATGTTCTATTTCTTTTTCTATCCTTCTTCACCAAATCACCAGGTTCCCAAATTCTAAATATTTTTCAATAACAAGGGGGCAGTTATAGACAATGCTTCACCTTTTCCAATTTACCGTCTAACAGTTGTTATCATGCACTTTTTGTGTCAGTTCCTTATTTGTTAATGACAGGGGGTTGGTTATAGCAAATGCCTTTTATTAACAAACGTTTTTCGTAGTGAGCTAGACAACTACACAAATATTTTTTCAAATTTCACAATTATTTTTTCTAGTTATTAACATAACTTCCTAGTTATTAACAACAACTCTTTAACTTCACCATTATTCGCACAATCTCATTATCATTAACACAACTTTACCACTCCCTACTCTATTTTTCGTTTCCATTAAAAAAAAGAACAATACTTCAATTTTTATTTTTTTAAATTTACAGTCCTTTATATCAATACTTTTTTTACTGTTGCTGACATGAATTTTACTGTTGCTGACACAAAGTCGATTGCTTCCCCAAAAACAATTATTTTGGCAATCAATGCAATTATTTCAAGAAATCTTGCTAATCATTAGAAAAAATTGATTCACATAAGGAAAATAAAAACTGGCGCAAAATTGATGAAATTCAAAATTGACAATTATTATTTTTTGCAAATAAATAAAAATTTTAATTTTTTCTCTTGACAAAATGATAGGTTTGTGGTATAATAAAAAATCATCTGGCATACTTCTAATATCTATTCTTGACATATAGTAGTAGTATGTCAGATGATTTTTTAAAATCTGAAAGGGTATTATACTATGGATTTAAATTTTGTTAAACTAAAAGAATTATCGGAAACTAAAGAACCTCTAAAGTACAAAGAATTATGTGAATTTTTAAATATTGAAACAAAAACAGGAGAAGCAAAAAGCAACCAGTTAGAGCGTCTTGCGGCAATATGTGATTTTCATATTGATAGAAAACCAACGAGATATATTATTGACAGATACCCTATTGAGTCGCAAGTCAATAAAAAATATCATACTTTTACAACTATCGAACAAATTGACACTGAAAGATATAAAGTAAAGTGTGATTGTGGTAATATCTTTGTTGCATCTTTACGAGATATTAAAAAGAACAAATTTGGGTTATGCTCATGTCAATGGCAAAAGAAGTTTAAAAGCAAAAATACTTTTACTCTTTCTGCTGATGGGAAATATTATATTGGAACAGACACCAACGAAAATATTTTCTTTTTTAGTACAGAAGATTATGATAGAGTTTCTAAACACACTTGGTATGTTCTTCCTAGCGGCTATGTTTATGGTTGGGTAACTAATAGAAATATGTTTTTGCATCGTTTCATAATGGAAGAGGAGCTTAAAGAGCATCCAGAATTGGAAGTTGACCATATTTATCATGCAAGGAATGATAATCGAAGAGAAAAATTAAGACTTGTTACTAGATTAGAAAATATGCAAAACAGAAGACCAAACAAAAATAAAAATAAAAATAAAAATCCAATTTCAAAACTTTGCTTCTACCAAATTACTGAACATCCTGAATTAGGATACTTTAAAACAAAAGAAGAAGCGCAACAAAAATTGGATGAAATAAAATTAAATGAAAAGGAATGATTGAATGAAAAACCATTTAACCACACTAAACCTAAGAAAACTTTATATTTTGGCAGATTTGCAAAAAGAACTAAAGTATAAAGAATTATGCAATTTTTTAAATCTGAAATATTATAAGGGCGGCGGTGATGCAAAAAGAAATCAATTAGAACAGCTTGCGGCGATATGTGATTTAAAAATGTATTTTAAGCCCACAAGATATTGCATCAAAAAGGTGTATGAGAACGTCAATATAGAGGCCCTGTTAGAAGAAAGCGAAAAGTGGTGGCCTTGTTTTGCGGCGATTATTCTTCAAATGCTGAAAGAACATAGTACATTATATTTAACCAATACTGAACTTTTGCGGCGCTGTTCTATGATAAACAAAAACTTCATAGAGGCGATGAACGAAGAAAATAGAAAATTTATTAGCTCAGAATTAAAATATAATCTGACTCAATTTTCTACTTTTGTTGAAAAGACATATAACAATATCTTGCGGCCCATTTTAAGAGATACGTTAAAGCGGCTAGAACGCGAATATATGATTGCTATTATCCCTGCTTATGCTTTTAGATTTGAGAATGAGCCGCGAGATGTATTTCATAATACTACCACTAAGGACTTGCTGGGAAAAGATTTTCTGAACATAGAAGAAGAAATAGCAAAAGAGAAATCTATCAACACAAACTCTTATCTGCCGCCGTTTATGTGGGATTATTTCTATACTCTATGCAGTCAACGGGCTAAAGAAAAATTTGGTGTTGATAAATTTTTTAGATGCCATTGCATTGTAACGCATCCTGAAATTGTCGAGCGCCGCCTACCTGATTTTTATGCGGCGATTATGCGACTGAACACACAAGTCACAGAGAATATTAGAAATTCTAAAAGTCTTGTGGCAATCTACTCCAAGGAAAAAGAAATTTTTATTAAGGACACAATTACCCCTGACCCAGATATTGATTATAAGGAAGTCGTAAAGGAAGGCCGAAGAAAGCGCGACGATATGAAGAAGCGGCTTCAAGGCAAATAAATAAAAAAGAGACTAGGCCGCAAAGCTTAGTCTCTTCATTATATTCCTATTGATTTTTAATTTTCAGCCCGACACTTTTCAAGATTTCTCTGAGCCTTCTTGATTAGCTTTTCATTAGCTACGGGGTCTTTCTTCTTTAGGCGGTCAATTCTTAGTTCATAATGTTCAACTGTTCTATTCATATTTTAATTTCCTTCCTTGATGCAAATTGTATTGTACAAAGATTCAAAATCAGAATCTTTATTTAACACCAGCCTCATGCGGCCCAAGTTTTCTGTCTCATAATATAGGATAGCCATAGTATCATAATCAACACATTCTTCAATCAGATTCTTAAGTTCATAATATGTTGGGCGTCTATTGATATGCCATACATTCACTCTTGATAACATTAGAAGAACAGCTTCCCTTCCATTTCAACCATTGCAACCGTCATAGAATCGTAGATGTTTCTAATGTGCTTCCAGAGACTCTTTTGATACAATTCCATAGCTCTGCGCCGCGCAATTCTCTTACCTGTCTCTACATCAAATTCATCATGCTCACTGCATCTTGCAAGACCAACAAACTTAACTGGCATGTGAAATTTTTCATTGAGATTATAATTCTCATAATAGATTCCAAGATTATTCTGCATGAAGTGCTTATTGATATAGTCCATTGCCGCAACCTTTCGTGACCACAGTACACAAGTCACAGTGCCAGCGTTTTCATTCACAAAATACTCTTCTTTTAGCATGAATATAATTCCTCCTCAATAGTTACAATATTCTTAATTCCGCTGTTTTGAATCATTCTATTGCAAATGGGACAAGGTTCTGCCGCGAACCAATTCCCATTATCTCTTCCCACAAGATAGAGAGTGCCACCAATCATATCTCTTCTTGCCGCAGAAAGCATTGCATTTTGTTCCGCGTGAACAGAAGAACAAGTTCCATAGTCGCCGCTATTGTGTGCTACGTTCATCCTGGGACAAAAGCCATTGTCAGTACAATTACTATATCCTCTTGGCGCTCCATTATACCCTGTGGCAATTATCTCATCATTGGTACTAACAATAACTGCACCATATTGCCGTTTTAAGCAAGTAGACCTTTGTGCCACAGCTTTTGCAATTTCAAGATAATATCGTTTCTTAGAGATTCTTGAGTGCATTTTGATGTTCCTCAACCATCTTATTGTAAGGCTTTAGTCTTTTCTCAAAAAACTCGATAAAATCATCAAAATAACGATTTTCATCAAAAGTATAGTTTATTCTTTCTGCGATAGTTTTAATATAAAGACCCAAATAATCAATCGTTGCACTAATAGCAATAGTGTTAAATTCACGTTGTTCTTCAATAGCAAATTTAAGACCAACTAGCACATCAGAAGTGTCAGATAATCCCTTCAAACACTCCACGATGTCCCTACAGGTCGCAGGTGCTTCGAGCATTCCTTCAGAAAATTGTGCAACGATATTATCAAATTCTTTGCTCATGCTTAGTCCTCCAAAATTTCCAAAAATTCAATATTATCAATAGTGTAAGCAATCACACCTTCGCCATCATATTTATCGGCAATCACAAGTCCTACTTCGTTATTACCATAAACAACAGCTACACATTCTTGCTCATCTTCTGCTACAACGCTAATAGCCTGAGATTCACCGTTCACAAAATGTAAAATTACTTGATACTGCAAGGAATCACCTCACACTCTTCGACATGATACTTTACAATCTCGGATGAATTATAGCCATCAATTCCTTGCACTTCATCCATATTATATCCAGCTTCCTTAATTTCTCTATAGCTTGAAGCAAGGAGAACGGTAGATTGAGTACGAATTTTATTAGCTACCTCTATTGTTGTTTTACCCACAAGCCAACCCATTTCTGGATATTTTTCATCTTTAAGATAAACGTTTACTTTATAAAGTTTCATCATAAATTCTTCTTTCTCAAGCATCATAATAATACCCCAAATAATATTGATAATAGTGACCACAGCGATAATGACATCTGAATCTGTTACTTACGCCATTTCCTGCATACCACATAAACTCTTTAGGAAGAACTCTTACTACGTCAGTTCTGCCGCTATGTTCTTTGCTCCAATTCTCTAACACATCATAAGCTAAATCATAAAGGTCATAGCCATAGTCACTTATCATTGGTGCAGAAGAACGATACGCAAACTGGTTAGGACTAAGAATGACTGCACTAATGCTTTTTGCATAACCGGCATCGTATCTATTCAAGATAGTCCACATTATGCAAGCAATTTCGGTTTTGCTTTTGATTCCTCTCGCTTCACAATAAGCCACTTTAGCCAACATAACAACATCGTTATCACTAAAATATCTTACATATTCTGGCTGAGTTGGCGGCACTTTGCATCCATTTTGCACATAATTCTGTATGTTTTCGTGTACTTTTGTCACATTTTTCTCAGAAAAGAAGTCAGTAGTATCGCAGTTGAGGCCAAGTTCTTTAATTTTTTGATTTCTTGCAGACTCATATAATCTTGCTGTATCGAAATCACCGACACTTACTGACTGTTGAATCGCCGCCATATAATCAATAGAATTATTTTCTTTTGCCGTACATCCTAGTGTCAATACAGAACTCAAAATTAGTCCTGCCGCAACACATCGTCGTTTTTTCATCTAATTCTCCTTTTTAACAATATCCTTTAATTTTTCTGCCACATCCAGGACAGAAATTCCAAGAAATCACTTTCTTCTTTAAGTCTCTTACCATTTGATTTTTAAGTTCAAAAATCCTGTCCTCAGAAATCCATTTTCCTGTATCATCACCATCTTTGTTAAATTCTATCGTATTATAGTGAACAGGGAAAGGATGTTCACAAATGCAACATTGAGTAGTTCCTTCTACAACCAAATCATAAAATTGATATGGGTCAAAATAAGAGTCTACACAAGTTTCTGCATAGGTGGTATCATCTTCTTTTGCTTCTCCTGGGTCAACTGAAGGAAAATCTTCTACAATGTGATAAAAATTATCCCAGTCCCATTGTTCTTGACTTTCAGCGTCAGAATCCGTCCAATTTTCGGGCCAATTTTCTTCAAGATATTTTAAAAATTGTTGTTTGTCAAAATACTCAACCAAACTTATCACCTCTCTTTACTGAATTAAGTATAACACATTCTCGTTGCTTTGTCAACCCTTTTAAGGAAAATCAGGACATCTTTTTCTTGATGTCCTGATTATGTTTTATTCTTTCGTACTGTTGTTAAGCCATTCCATAAATTTTTTTGCCTGTTCTTTATATTCTTCTGGAACTTTTCTGTTCCATACAGTATACTCATAATCATAGGCATTAAACGCGGCAATCATATCTTCTTCATTAGAATACCATACTTGTCCGCCTCCTACATTTGGCGCAAGCGCAATATACAAAGTTACTGCATTATACTTGTCAACAAAATATTGAATATCTTCTGGATTTCTTGCGTTAATGAAGCAAATCTTTCCTGGGTGGCTAAGAATATATCTATCAATAGCTTTTCTTGGGCCTTCATCGTATTCCATCATAGCTTGCTTAATAGCCGCTAAGAATTTTCGTCCCCTTTCGTCTTTCCTCCCATTCCACCCAGCATAAGTAGCAACCTTTTTAACGCTATCAACCATAGACAATTCAATCACATCTTTGTTGACATCATAACACATTGATACAAATGTTGATTTTCCCACTTGTGGATAGCCGTTTATAACTACAATTTTTTGCATAACGTCACTCCTTTAAACATCCTCAACACAAATACGCCACTCTTTCATTAGCTCTTCAACATCGTTCTCAAACAACTTACAACAAACTTCATAAGCTTGTGGAACCATCTTTAGGCCGCGTTCAATATAATCAATCTTGTTCTTAAGCTGGGGCTTAAAATCTTTCTTGTGGTTCTCAAATCTCATGCTTAGATTCATGTGATATTTCTTCTCGAACTCAGTATAAAACATTGCCCAACGCTTTTGATAATTTTCAGATTTAGTAACTCCATGTCGAATAATCTGGTTAATTCTTTGCCGCTTTGTTGCAAGGTCAATATCATCTACAAGACCGACAATAACATCTTCTTTGTATTCTACTTCTCCTTCAAGTCTTTCGACTTCTTTTTCTAATGCCTTGCGACGCTTCTTTTCTGCAACATATCTTTTTGCTACTTCCAGGAACTTGTCTTCGTCAGCATCATCTTCTAACATTGCGGCAAGAGGGTCAGTTAAGTACATTCCATGTTTTCTAATATCAGGAAGAACTTCATCAAACACCCAAGACTCAAACTTTTGTGCAGAAGGAAGTTTGCTTCTAACAATAAGACGATAGACATCTCCTTCTGGAATAAAAATCATTTCAATCTCTTTGTCAGGAGACTGAGGGTGAGGTATACGGTGTTTCGCCGTATACCTACAATGCTGGGAAATTGCGTCATTGGGTCTTGCATACCCCAAAGCCTTTGCCACATCACTTGCACAAAACAAAATCTTATCTTCTTCCGTGATGGTTCTAATAAAACCGAACTCTTCATTTTTAAAAATTCGTAGCTTGTTGTTTTCTGACATAAACTACTCTCCTTTGATTACTTTTAACAAATTAAATTAAGTTCACTCTTTTATCTTATTGTATCACTTTTAATTATCTTTGTCAAGCGTCATGCTTGTGCTTCTTTTTTATCTTCTCTTAGCGCAATGAAAACAGGAAATTGTAAACTTTCAAGTCCTGTATCTTTATCCCTACTAATGTCTTTATACTTTACAGTGATAATCTTTCCAATTACATCATCTTTATTTTCCCAAATCATTTTTCTTTGGGCATCTGTGTATCCAGCTCCTACATTTACTTCATTTCCTTTGTATCCAACAACTAACGCACCAAGAGTTCCAGTGTTTCTACCTTCTCCCTCTTCGACAGCAATCACTTCAAGGTCAATTTCTTTAAAGCTTTTTACTTTAATGAGATTAGTTGTTCTCTTGCATTGATATGGAGCATTTTTATTTAGCATTACACCTTCCATATTATGGCTGTCTGCATATTCCAGCCATTTGTCAATTTCTTTTGTGTCATTTCCTTCATACCAAAGTGGTACAATCTTTACTTTGCGCCCATATCCAAATAACACATCAAAATCAATATCAAATTTATCTAACCACTTTCTGCGTTGTTCGTAATTTTCTTTACTTTCTCCTTTTTCAAATTCTTCAAGTGGGAAAGTATCAAAAACATTAAACACAATGGTTCTTTTTGCTTCCAGGTCACTGCCATTAACTGCACTTGTGGTCAGTCTGAAATTATCATTGTCATTTAATTCTTCATCATTGCGGCGAATCAATTCGCCATCAAATACCATAGATGTACCAAATCTTTTTTCGACTTCGGAAAGTTCGTGAACAATTTCATTAAAGTCTTCAAATTTTTGTCCTTGCCGCGAAAATAAATATCCATCTACATAAGTACAACGAATACCATTCAGCTTTTGCGTAAGAAAAAAGGTTTCATTATTCTTTAGTCTTAGCTTTTCTTTAGGACTGCCTAGCTGTACTTGATGCACTTTAATAAAATCGTCTCCATAAACATTGTTTACAGTTTTTGTATTAACTCCAAGCTTGAGCGTCTTTGTAATAATTGAAGCGATAAAATCTTTAATCTTGCCTTCGTATTGATTCATATAGCTTTGACAAAAAGAAATATCTTGGTCACGCCCAGTGTTGTGTTGTTCAAGATAATTCATTAAAGCTTTAAGGTCAGGACAATACGCTCTAATGACAGAAGTTTTCTTTTTTAGCTTGGACTTAGAGATTCCTGTTACAATTTTATCATCTAATAAAAACTTTAATAAATCGACAAATTCTTCATCTTCTTGGTGCAACTTTAGAAAAGCTTTTTTAGCGGTTACACTATTGATATTTTTTAACTCTTCACATAGTTCATATAAAAATTTAATATTTTCCATTAAATAGTCCTTTCATTATACAGTATGCTAGGATATAGACATACCCTAGCATACTTTTTGAAATTGAAGTCAAAAACTTTTTATTTAAAAAACTTTTTAACTTTGATGTTAAATTTCTTTCTCTTCATCTTCTGAGTAATATTTGTCTTTTTTTGCACTTAGGCCACCAAGACCTCTTCTGTTATAAGTGTCTCTTTTTCCTGCAAGAAAATCTTTAATAGCAGTTGCCTCTCTAAAGCGTAGCAATTTTCTAGGTGGAACTTCAATCTTTTCTTGCGTTCTGGGGTTGTGAGAACTATAAGCAGGTTTATTTTTAATGTACAAAACGCCCACATTCAAAAGAACTACATCATTACCTTCTGCAAGAACTTCAGTTAAAGTATCACAAAAAACATCATAAATAAAACTTGCGTCTTTATAAGAAACTCCCTTTCTTTTCTTCATTTCTTGACAAAATTCGGGTTTACGCATTAGCATTTATTTTTATGCTCCTCCTTTTTTATTTAAATTCTTCTGGGCGTTTAAATTCTCCAAAAAATTTTTCTTCTCCTCGTATTCTTGCTTGTATAGCTTCTTCTTTAGTTTTATAACATCCTAATGAAATGTGTTTTCTTTTAAAATAAAGACTCGCTCTCCATTTTCCGGTTTCTTTTATATAGCCAACGCCAGAATAACCACTTTTGTTTGTTTTTCTCTTTTTTTGATTCATAGAATTTTGTTGAGGGGTTGCGATTCTTAAGTTTTCTTTTCTATTGTCGAGGACATTTCCAAATTTGTGGTCTACTTGTTTGTCTTTTGGAGCATTCATCACCAAACGGTGTAAACGAATAGTTGATTTATTTTTTCTCTCATTTTCGCAACCTGCAACTATATAACCTTTAGAACCAACTTGCCATTTATAATTTTTTATTTTTTCATAATCTTCAAGGTCAAATAAAAATTTCGTTCCATCTGAACAATATCCTATTCCAAATTCATGTGTTAAATCAAATTTGTTTGGTGTAAAATGTCCGCATCCGCATGAAGAAGTATTACCTCTTCTTAAGTTGACTCCAATTACTTCAGTATATTTTCCGCATTTACAATGACAAGTCCAATAAACATTGCCGCTTTTTGTTCTTTTTTCACTTTTATCAACTACGAACAAATTTCCAAATCGTTTTCCAATTAAATTTATGATAGTTCCCATTTTTATTCACTTAATCTAACAGTCCTGCGAGTTGCGCTACAGCAGAACGCTCAATTTTTTGTAATCTCACATATCCAAATAAAGGATTTCCTTTTAGTTTGTCAATAGCTTGACGCACACCACTATTGGTTTCAAATACTTTCATGTCAAATTGAGCAAGGTCAAAATTTAACCACAATTCTGAATTATCATCTACACGAGTTATAAGCATTTTTAAATGGTCAAGAGAAAGATTTTGTCCTTCACTGACATAAATTAGGCTATTTCTAATAGAGCGTCCTCGCATAAGTCCTAAATGACATAATTCCAATCTTTCTGAAGTAATCATTCTTTCTAAAGCGTCTATGCTACCAAGGTGGTCTGCAAGGAGCATGGCGTAAGGTCTAAGCTTATCGTCTTGAGAGCCAGGAAGATAACCAATGGGGTTAGTGTCTTTTACCTGTATATTGTTTCTTACAAATACGATTTTTTCAAATTTTCCTCTTTCTAAGAGATGAATAGCGTAACTTAGCATCAATACATCCTTGCCACTTCCTGCTGGCCCATCAATAAATTTCACTTTTGTTTCAGGGTCACGAAGCATGTCAATAGCGAGTTTTTGCTCTAAGTTACGAGCTTTTAATGTTCCAAGAAAGTGACTGGTGACGCCACTAGAATCAATACCACAGTAGCCATAACCATCCCATTTCTTTATATCTACCACATTGTTGTCTTCGTCTTTTACAATTAAATACTCATTAGTGAGTAGTCCTAAAATATTATCTTCTGGATGTTGATAAAGTTCATAAGCTTCAGACGCCTGAACTTCACGATAACCAGTATACATTAAATCACCTCAATTTATTCTTGGGAGGATGTAGAGTCCTGTAACCCTTATATTCATTGTAACACATTGTGCCGCAAAAGTCAAGTGTTAATTGAAAATTTCTTTTGCTACTTCCAGCAATTCTTCACCCTTCTGTTCAATGTCGCATACATATTCTATCACGAGAATAGATACGTTCTGAGAGGTCGCATATTGCTTTGCAGACACCATGATTTCTGTATTATATTTTACATCAAAAGCGTGGTATAATGCGTTGTACGCTTTCTTACAGCCTCCTGCACCATTTTGCATAGCTTTGTTGACAACATCCTTAATCTCATTAAGAATGGTTTTATTTACTACTTTGTGTCGCGGATGCTTTGATTTGCTTTTCACATTTTCGTCGACCTGCTCATCGGTTAAATTGCTTTCTACCAGCCTTTCGTTTAATCGTTTGACATAAGCCACAATGCTTGGATGATATTCTTTCTTGCTTAAGTAATTAGCACAAAGAGCTTTAAGCTCGAAGAAAGGAAGCTGTTCATACATGTTCTTGCTCATAATAAAATCTCCTTTAATCACATTGTTTCGGAACTATCTAATACTACTACGGGGACGTTGAACATTTTGTAGGCCATATCATACAGTTGTTTGCCTTTTTGCATCACATCACAGATATAGTCTACAATAAGCAATTTTTCTCCTGTGTTTCGACAATAGAGAGCTGCGTCTTTTCCTACAGAACAGTCGTAGATGAAATCAAACTCAGCATAAAGCTTAGAATAAAGCTTTTTGGCTGTTGCCTTATTACCTGTTGCGGCAGATTGTACAAGCCCTTTGACTTGTTGCGCCCATACTGTTTTTCCATGCACTGGGCTTGAAGCAATGGAACTTTTCAGTCTCTCAATATAACATTGAAAGAAAGAATTGATTTTGTTTTGCTTTACATAAGCCTGATACACAATTTCCATTTCTTCCATACTCATCTTTTCATAAGGATTCATAACTTGAACCTCCGATTTCTTTCGATTTATCTTGACGTTAGTATATCATTGAAAAAATTAGTTGTCAAGTGTTTTTTTGATAAAATTTTAAAAAAAGATTAAATAGCTTTATTTGTTTTTATAATGCGTTCTAAGGCACAGAAAGATATATAAGTATAATTTAGCCACTTGATGGACTAAAAGCTTGTAGAAGTGATTCTAACTGTAAATGAAGACTACATATAATAATTAAAGAGTATAGGGGCCGATTGCATTTTGTGTATTCTTGACTTCGCTACGCTACGTCTGCGAATCCAAAAATACAATCGTGCCTTGAACTTTCGATTTTCGTTTCTGCGCGTCACTGCGTTCCGCTTGAAAACGAGAAATCGAGAAGTCCTGCGGCTATCTGTTATTTTTAATTTTTAATTGACAAGAAAAAAGAGATGTGCTATAATGAGTTTGCAAGAAAAAAGATTTGAAAAGGAAGTGATTGAGAAGGTGAAAATTTGACTATAAGTGTATACAAGAATAATAATAAGAATAATAATATTATCTTGTGTACAGTTATAGTCAAAAATTTAGAGGTCAAGGCCCATAACACTTGGGCCTTGCATCCAGCAATAGTCAATAGTCAAAAAAGGAGAATGATAGATGGTAGAAAGTGATAATTTGATTGGATTGGTTCCTGAAAGATTGGTAGAGTTAAAAAAATCAAAAATTGAATTGTCTTATAGCAAGATGTGTAAATGTTTAGGAATTGAGCGAAAGGGCGGCACGGCAAAGAAAAAACAGTTAGAGCAACTTAAAGATTACTGCTGTTATGAGGTGTTAAAAAATCCCACAAGATATGTGGTAACATCTTGTGGGCCAACAGAAGAAATTAGAGCAAAAAGAGAAAAAGGATTTTCGCCAAATCGAAGGGGCAATCTTTTTCCGGTAATAGAAGAAATGCTTTTCAAGACGTTGGAAAAAAATACGACTCTTTATTTTACCAAGAAAGAATTGTTATTCAAATTGGGATTGGTTGGAAAAAATTTCAAATACATCACAAATGACAAAAACAGAAAATTGCTTGTAAGCAAAATTGATTGCACGAAAGATGAATTGGAAATTTTTTCTGGGAACGTGTTCTATAGAGTTTTGTGGCCTCTTGTCAATAGGATTCTACTGAAATTGCAAGATGAGGGCAAAATTATTTTGAATACAGGGTTTATGTACAAAGATAGAAATGTTCAAAAGCTTTTTACCGTTTTGCCTGATTCTGAGCTAGGAAAAGAAATGATTGCAGTAGAGGCAAGAGTTTTGAAGCAGATGAAAAAAACAAAAAGCAAGTTGGCTACACCTTATTTAAGAGCGAAGTATAGAGAAGAGTGTAACAAAGAAATAAGAAAAACTCATAAGAATATTGAGTTCTTCTTTGAAAGCATTGGGATTTTTACTTCAGAAGAAGTTGTCAAAAATTCTTTAGATGAGTTGCGGTCACAAGTTAATAAGTTGTCTATGAAAAAATGCTTGTCAACTACGACTCTTGATGATTTGACAGGGAAGACACGAAAATATTTAATAAAGGAAACAATTTCGTTTCAAGCAAGTGAAGATTATGAAATGATTTTATCAGAATTTTTTACTTGACAAAGCAAGTGAGTTGTGATATAATATATTTAAGCAAGGAGGAAAAATTATGTTTCTATTAGATTTAGAAAAAGTTCAAAATAATATAGACTTCAATAAGGTAGAAAAGAAACTTAAATCTTATGTGTACTCGGTCGAAGAGCTTGGGAAGCAATGGTATTCCTTAGAAGATTTGTGTGAATATTTTGAAATTAAACAAGATGATTATTTAGATATTATGTCAGAACTTTGGCATGTTGATGAGCAATTTGAGCCTTATGGAGATGAAAACTTAGGATGGATTGCTCAGAATGGTGAATTGATTTTGGCGACAAATTTTGAAGAAGTTTGCGTTTTGATTTATTACGGCGCTTCTGAGGAAAAGAGAAAGGAGGTGTCTTTTTAATGGCATGGTGGGACGAAATGTCCTACAACAATTTTAGCAATAGAGGGAGTCAAATGTACGAAAAAGATTTTTATGAAAAAGATGATATGACTTGGTTAGAACTGATGTCTTATGTATACGAAGATGAAGATATAAGTACAGGAACAGAACTTATAACGATTGTTGTAGATTATTAAGTGGTAGAAAAATGTCGAGACTTTCTGATAAAAGAGTACAGAAATATTTCGAGTTGGCAAAGAGCGCTTCTCATTACAGCAACAATAAAAGAGCTAAGTTGGGGAGCGTTCTTGTTTACAAAGGACGAATTATTTCTATTGGATACAATGAAGGCGAAAAAACTTCACCTTTGCAAAAAGAGTATAATGCTCTTAGGGGATTTGACCCAAATTGTTCTGGTGTAAAGAATACAATTCATAGTGAGTGTTCTTGTTTGATTAGGGCTAGGGGTGCTAATATTGATTTTAGCAAGGCACATTTATTCACTTATAGAATTAAAAAGGATGGGAGTCAAGGGTTGGCTAGATATTGCCCAGCGTGTGGTGGTATTATAAGGTCTATGGGGATTAAGAATGTATATTATACTTTAGACGAACCAGGAGGATGGTGCTATGAGAAACTTGGAGATGAATAAAATGGAACCTGAAATGCTGACATGGGAAGAATTGCTGGAAAGACAAGGAACTCCTGTATACATTCTTGAAGCAATGGAAAATAGAGGTTATTGGGCCATTCCTTGGGGCGCTGATGTTGTTGAAGGAATTGGAATTATTATGCTATGTCATCCCGAAGATGTCACAGATTGTGGTAGCCAAAGTATGTATGGAGAATCTTTTGTTGCTTATACAGGAGAAGTCCCGTTGAGACAAGGAGAAATTTGTTAAATATATGGTAGGGTCAGAAATTTTATCTGACTCTACTTTTTGTTTCTTGACAAAAAATAAAAAGTATGGTATAGTAAGATTGGACTCAAAAGAGTCAATAAGCATTTTTTTAGGAGGATGAAATTTTGATGAATGGACATATATCGCAACTTTTCAAATGGAAAGATAAGGTGGTTTAATGGCACTTGATAAGCAAATACACCTTTATGGAATTGGAACAGATGCTTTTTATGAGGGTGAAGAGAAATATGTTCACAGGCGGCTGTTGAAGCTGTATAAGTTAAAAAAGAATTTAGATGAAAAGAAAAAGAAGAAAAAGAAAGATGGCCTAGAAGAAAAATGGAAGAAAGCTTCTGTTAATAGAGTCATAAAAAAAGAAAAGCAAAGATTAACTGACTTACTGAATGAACGATTAAAAGATACTTCGCCGCGAAAATTAAATTCAGATGAGTTAAAAGACAAAAATGTAATTTCTCTTTTTGAATCTTCTTTAACTAGGGCGCTAGGAATAAAAACTAACGAACTAACAGAAGATATTATGATTGTAAGCGTATTCTTCTTTCAAGTGTTTGAAGGAATTGTTAAAAATGGATTTATTCATAATGACGAAAAATATATTTTATTAACGGCTTCTGCTGGACAAATACGAACAAAACGTGCGGTTTTTGTTAGGGAATCGGCCTATTTAGCTATTCAAAAGAAAATGATGTGCGGGTTAACTCCCGAAGAATTAAATCGGCGTGGTGGCATGAATGTGAATAAATATAGTGCTTATCTTGCTTTGAATAATTCTGCTACTGATTTTTGGCCTGAGTTTGACATTGATAGGACTATTGTTGTTTCAGATTTTGAAACAGGAGTCTTTGGTCACGTTGATTTTATTGATTATCGAACTTATGAAATCACACGAGAATGGACAGAAACACCGATTCCACATACGGATGGTTGTGGTATAACAATGCTGTCTCCTACGAGAATGGTTCGCGCTCCATGGATAAAGGGCTTACTTGTTTCTTTTGATTTTCAATCTTGGATAAAAGAGTATTGTCCTGGTGGTAGAGCTGTTGTAGAGGACATATATGGCGTTAAACATGATATTGTTAAAGAAAACATTCAGAATATTCTTACAGCTAGTCAGTTTAAATTGAATAAGATTTATTATTCTTGGGAAGAATATAAATATTATTTTAAAAAATATGGTTGTGAATTTTCTTGCTGTAATATAGAAGAAGAAAATATTCCTAAAGCTAAAATCAATTATCAAATGCTTCAAACTTTAACAGATATGAGTGATAAGGAGATTGAAAAGATTACTCAACAGTCTAAATTTGAAGCGGAAAATATAGGTAAAGATTTTAGGACTACTATGAAGTTGATTGGGGCTGTTGAAGAAAATGAGGAAAAATCATGGTTTCAAAAAGCCGTAATGATTTATCCTGAATTGTTTCGCGACCCTTATAGTAGAGATGTTTTAAAGCAAACAAAAAAGAGTTTAATCAAACAAGCAAAAGCAGGAAGACTTAGAGTTAATGGTGAGTATGAATTTGTGTCACCAGATTTGTTTGCTTTTTGTCAATGGTTATTTTTAGGTGAAAAGAATCCAAAAGGACTTCTTGAAGATGGAGAAGTCTATACCAAAAATTTTAGAAATGGCTCAGAGTTGGCTTGTTTAAGAAGCCCTCATCTTTACAGAGAGTGGCCTATTAGAAAGAATGTTCGGAATGAATTAACTGAAAGATGGTTTGGCAATACACAATGTATTTATACTAGCACTAGAGATTTGATTAGCAGAATATTACAATTCGATTAGTTAGTCGCAGTCGAACCTATTGGGAAACCATAGGAAATAAAACGGTGTTCACCTAGAAATCTAGGGTGTCATTACTACGAGCAGGAATCATAGGAAATGATGATTAGAGTGATGGCTAACGGGGAAAGTGAGTACAACCCCGTAGGGTGTAAAAATTTCAAAAGAAAGGAGTAAAATGTATAAACAAGGTTGTTATAATGGCTTTTATTATAGAGTAAATAAAAATGGTGATTGTTTTCTTTTAAATAGAAAAGGTGAATGGATACATCGGAAATGGCGATATAATAAAGATGGATATGTTGTTGTTACAGGTGTGCAATGGAAGCAAGGAAAACCTACTGCACATTATAGAACCATAGCAGTTCATATTCTTGTCGCAAGAGCTTTTGTTGTAGGTTATTTTCCTGGCGCAGAGGTCAATCATAAAGATTTTAACAGAGCTAACCCAAAAGCAAATAATCTTGAATGGGTAACACATGCCCAGAATATACGCTATTCTCATGCAGTAGGGCATTATGCAGGAAAATTTGGTGAAAGTAATCCCAATTATGGTAATGATACGTTGCATAAACGTTACATGGAAGACAAAAGTTTTGCAAAAGAAAAACAATCAAGACCAGGCGGACGTAATGGAAAAGCAATAAAATGTTGGCTTCAAACTCTCGACAAATCAGAAATGTATAAATTTGATTTTCAAAGGGCGGCAGTAAGTTACTTAATAGAAAGATTACATCTTAAAGAAGATTTAAATAAAGAAACTTTAATAAAATGGCTGAAACGTCCTAAAGGCTATTTGGGCTGGCAAATAATTCAAATTAAAAAATAATTTTTACATCCTCTATCGACTATCGAAAAGATAAATAATGTTCGTTTGGAATATTATTGAGAACTTAGTAGAGTAGGAGAGGGGTGGAAGTCCCCTCTCCGAAAAGCACCGAACCTAAACAGGAAACTGCATGGTTATGATATAGTCAGTAACTCAAATGTGCGACGGTGATAAATTGCTAGTAATAAAAGATAAAACATTAACAACAGTTGCCAGACGCAATATGAAAAATATAGTTCCATTGGCGTATGAATTGAAGAAAGCAAAAAGTCAAGAAATTAACAATAATACAATGTATGATGGAATGATTGCGGCCTATAATGGCGGCAATATTGGTATTGTATCAAATAATATATCTAAGGTGTGGAATTGCGGAGTTATTGAAGAAGAACAATTAAATATTGTTAAATGGCTTTGCATGAGGAACAACCAAGTGATTAACAATCGGTCACTTAAACTGGTGAACCTATAAATATAGGGTGTCATTACTACGAGTAGGAATCATAGGAAATGATGATTAGAGTAATGGCTAACAGGGGATAGCTAAAATAATTGTTTAAAAATTTTATAAAAATAGTTGTCATGCCAATCCTGTGCCAAGCCCTGTTGGGAAGGTGCAACGACTATCCTTTTGAGGAGTAAAAAATAGGTGAAATTCCTGTTTTTGAAGTGCCAGTTGCTTCAATATGAAGTAAAGATATAGTCTAATCCGTTTGCTTTGAGCAAAGTTAAAGTATCTTGAAAAAGACGGTAGAAATGAGATTACGCAAAAACATTATGGTTATCAGAACCACCAGAAGATATAGAAAAACTAATGAAGTCATACACAAAAAACAAGTTACCGGCTTTCTTTGAATTTGCAAAAGATAAATCAAAAGACCAAGTTGAAAAACCAAATGACTCAACTATGAATCGTATTAGTAAATCTATTCCTTCTAGTAGAATTAGTTATTGTAAAACAATAAGTAAGTTTGACTATCGAATGCTGATGAATCAAAAAGAGGAATTTACTATTTCTTCTGATAGCGAGATTATTAAGACTTACGATTATTGGAACACTCATCAATATTTGTTTAATTCTACAACAGAAGATAGAGTAAATCAAGAAGAAACATATATGTATCAGCAAATTCGTGAAAAGGTGTTAAAATCAACAGAAAAAAGTCTTGATTTTGTGATTAACACATTAGTAACTTATTTGTATACTGTGCGGCCTAATTCAAAGAAGAAGATATTATGGGGCGCTTTTGGAAGAGAGATTGTCTGTAATTTGAAAGTGAATACCGCTAATTTAGGAAAAATTTGTCCTCAGTGTGGAAAACGCTTTAAGGTAGAAAAAGACAGTCGAGTTTATTGTGGAGAAAAATGTTTTAGAGAATCAAGAAAAAGAAAATCAAAAGAGTGTATGGCTGATTTAAGAAACTAAATTCAAAGCGCTACGAGGCTATTGTCCTGTAGCGCTTTTTGTTAGCACTTTTTTGATTTAATTATTTTAGTTATATACTAATAAAAAATTTTAAAATTTTTGATTTTAGTATATCTTCTAGGGGATAATACTAATTTTTGAGAGGTCATTATGATACAAAATAAACAAAAAGATGAAAGCTATGTTGCCTTTGCAAAGAGAGTAACTGATGCTTATGAAAATCGTCTTATTGATATTGAAGAATGGGGCGAAATGATTTTAGGAGAGAATATTTATTCTTCTGAAACAACTCGTCGATGCAATATGTTTATGAGAAGATTTCTTGAACTGTGTGAAGTTGATGAAGCTTTAAGAAAACAAGATAAAACCCCAGAAGAACTTGACCTTATGGCATTGAAAGAAAATATTCAAGAAGAGCGGTTAAAGCTACAAACTGTAAATCTTGAGTATAATCAAATTCAACGTGCCAAGGCTAGAGATAAGTTGTTCACAGAGCAAATTGTTGACGCTATTAAAAGATTGCCAGCGCTAGAATCTATTGAAAAATGTGAACTGAAAAAAACCAAGTCTAATAATGTTGGTGTTCTTTGTATAGCTGATGCTCATTATGGTGTCGATATTAACATGAAAAATATTTTTGGTCACGCTGTTAATCTATATAATCCTAGCGTGTTTGGACAAAGAATGGAAAATCTATTATCTGAACTAACTTCGGACGCAGAAGGATTTTGTCAATATGACACTTTGCAAGTATTTGACTTAGGAGATGCCTTGCAGGGTGCGTTGCGTATGACCGACCTGGTGCGCCTTAAAATGGGCGTAGTTGATGCGGCACTGGAATATGCTAATTATATATCTACTTGGCTCACAGCATTACAAAAGCGAATTAAAGTGCCAATTAAATATCATTGTTTAGGTGGCAATCATTGTGAAGTTAGATTGCTTAATGCTAAAGCAGGAGATTTTGCAGATGAAAATTTTGGGAAGATTATTCGTGAATTTATCTCTTTGCGATTGAAGGATAATCCTAACATTGTTGTAGAACCTTATGGAGAGTTTGCTTACGAAAATATCAAGGGAACAAAGATTCTTGCTTATCATGGTGATAGAAGCAAGAAGGATGTTCCTGAAATCAATTACTGGCAAACTTATCATAATGTAGATATAGATATTTTGATTACAGGCCATTTACATCATGGCGAACAAAATAGTGTTGGTTATGGCGGCAAGTCTGGTGAACAACAAGTTATTCATGTTCCGTCTATTGTAGGCATTGATGATTTTTCAAAGAAACAAAGAAAGATTGCAAAAGCCGGTGCTTTATTCTTTATGATTGAAAATGATGGAAAAAAGACTTGGCAAAAGACTTATGTACTTAACTGATAAATAAAAGGCTCTTGAATGTTCAAGGGTCTTTTTCCTCCTTTAATATGTGCTTTCTCGTCCTCTTTAGTTTTCGCTAGAGAGGATGGGAAAACATATATTGCATTATTTGCAAAATAATTAGAAAGGATAAAAAGGATATGGCGTTAGCCTCAAGAGTGAAAGCTGAAAAGGCGGCAGAAAAGCAAAAGATTCTTGAATCTATGACAGAAGAAGAACTGGCGAAGTTAGAATATGATAATTCACGAATTTTTTGTCCTATCTGTCAAAAAAGAAAAGTTCCCGCTAGTTTTAGGCGATTTCGGATTGATGAAAATAAAACAAAGAGAGTTTTGCTTTGCAACTCTTGTTGTAATGACATTTATTCAGAAGCATATCAAGCGACTCTTAATAGTAATGTAGCTATTTGGACAGTGTGTATGAGAGCTGGGGTTCCTTGTATTGCCAAAGCATGGACAGAAGCACAAGGTCGAATGTCTAATCAGAAAAGAAACTCTGGAAATGTTTCGCGGCCCTGGATGGCATATATGGATGCTATGGATAAATTTGACAAACCTTATAGAGGTATTTGGCAGAGTGATATTGAATTATCTGATTTTATAAAAATTCGGAAAGCAAATGAATCAAAGCCAAAAGAAGTTAATTCAGAATTTTTTAATTATGATGAGCAAGTAAAATTTTGGGGTTGTTTTTCTAGTGAAGATTTTATTTTTCTAAATCAAAGTTTGGATAGTTATATGTCTAATGTTCCTAATCCAGATATAAATACTGTAAACAGATATAAAGACTTGGCTATAGCTGAACTTAGATTGAGAAAAGCAAATGAACGTGGCGATATTTCTGAAATTGCAAAATGTCAAGATATTTTAAATAAGCAACTTAGTCTTTTGAATTTGAATCATTTTGAGAATAATACAAAAACTAAAGAAGATTTATTGCTAGAGAAGAAGATAAATTTAATTGAATTTCAAAAACCTGCTGAATGTGAAGATTTAAAAAAGTATCTTGACATGGTTGGTTTTGAGAAAGATAATTCTGACAATCTCCGTGTTCTTCAAAATGCCATCGCTGGGACAAAAACATATCCTAATATTCCTGGGATTGAGGTGTAAGTATGGCTAGACCTCATACCAGAGCGTTGACTAAAGCTTTTAGAGCTGACCGAATACGTTCTACTACTGGTAAAGACAAAATCGAAGACGAAGCGGTAGAAAATGCCATAGAATGGACAACTTTATTTAGAAGAAATTGGGAAATTTATGCTGAGTTTTATCTTGGTATTGGGTTGAAACCATTTCAAAGAGAAGCTTTGCATCTAATGGGAGTTTCTGATTCTTTCTTTTTTAGAGCAGGGCGTGGTGTTTCAAAAACTTTTTTGTCTGCTATTGCAGCTATGTGTGCATTATGCTTGTATCCGAACAGTTGGATTGTTATAACTGCTTCTACTGTCGAGCAAGCAAATAAAATGGTAGAAGATAAAATTATCAAGGAGTTAATTAACAAATTGTCTCCTTATTTATTGTATTTGTACGAAAAAGATTTTTTGAAAATTACTAAACCAAATGAAGGAACGACTATAACAAACACTCTTAATAATTCAACATTAAAAGTGATGGGGCCTGTTTCTAGCTCAAGGGGTTCTCGTGCCAATTTTCTCTTCTATGACGAATGTCGATTATTAAAGAAATCCGATGTTGATTCTATTTTCGAGCCGATGTTATATCCTCGACAACCTATATATTTAGATAAGCAAATATATGTTAAAAATCCAAGATGGGTAGAACAATCAAAAACTTATTTTTTGACTTCTTCTGGATATAAATTTGAATGGTGGTATCGCACATTTACCGAGTATGTTACTGGGTATTATACTGATAAACATATTAAATATAATATCTATGCGGCAGATATTTTTACCACTCTAAATAATGGATTAAAAACGATAGGCGACATTAAAAGAGCTAAAAAGAACAGCACCGAGTTGAATTTCAGAATTGAATATCTCAACGAAGCGGTGGGGGAAAATGAAGACTCGTTCTTCTCTCTTGCTCCTTTTAAGAAAAATCAGAAGTTGGAAAATGCTTTTATGCCACCTACTGACATAGAAGTTTTAACAGGATTAGATAAAGGTAGAAATCCGCCTAAAGATGAAAATGAAGTAAGATTAGTTGTGGTTGACTTTGCTTTTACCAATTCAACAGGAACGCATAAATCGGACAATACCATTATGATGTGTATTTCTGGACATTGGAAGAAAAACCATTTTGAGCGTCATGTTGACTATCTTGAAACATATCCTGGCGGAGATGGTCTTGGTGCGGCATTAAGGATTAAGAAACTTAGAGCAGATTATGATGCTGACTACGTTGTTATCGACCAGCGGTCAGGCGGCGAAGTTATTTATAACAAACTTACTGAACCACAAGACTGTGAAGAGCGTGGTAATAATTGGGATTCTCATGGTTTGACTTTAACTGATAATCGCCAATATATGGATATTACACCTGCGAAGCAAGAAGATTTGGTAATGCGTACTGTTGACCCATTTGCTATTAAATGTATCATACCAATTATTGGTACAACTGATTTTAATAGTATGAATTGGGTGTCTTTGAAAAAACAATTAGAAGCTAATACGTTTAGATTTCTTTGTCCTCTTGAAACGAAACGTACTTTGATGGAAGATAGTGGAGAGTATTTTGAACTTACTTCAGAACAATATATTGATAAAATCATGCCTTTTAATGAGACAGAAGATTTAATTGATGAAGCTATCAATCTACAAACTACTATTAAGATGGATAAAGTCATTTTGTCTGAACGCAGAAACAAAAAGAAAGACCGTATTGTAGTTTTAAGTTATGCCAACCATGTGTTTGACTTAATTGAAAACGCATGGAATCGACAAATATTTGATTATGATTTGAATATTGATGATATTCAATGTGTATGGTAAATTATATGAGAGGAGGTGTAGAGACTGGAAAAGTATTTGAATGAAACCGAGGTAAGAGATGTTGTAGAATTTGCACAGGGTCTTTATCTTGGTGAGAAATATGGATGGAGTGCATTTAATCCTCAGTTATCCAATCAGTTGATGAAAGAACTGAACAATGGTTCAAGTATTCCGACATCTATTGATATTAAAAAAGCTCTTAATGAGTATAAAGCAAATGAACAAAATTTGCAAGATTATAGCGCCTATATGATGAATTTTGACATGTTGTTCAAACGTGTTGCGCTATCTTATGCAAATGCTTTGTCTTTTGATATGCAAATAGTATGTATCAACGCAGAAAACGCTTCAGATTATAATACTTCACAATATAAAAAAGACAAAAAGAAAATTGAAGATTTTATAACTCATTTTGATTATAAAACTGAATTTAGACGTGTATTGCAAAACATTATTGTCAATGAAACCTATTTTACTTGGTTAAGAAAAAGTAAAGCAGGTAATGGGCGTAAAGCAAGATATTGTTTACAAGTTATGCCACAACAATACTGCATGTTGACGGGATATTTTGATAGAGGTCTTTTATGGTCAATGAACATGAATTATTTTCTTCAAGCTGGTGTGGATATTGATACCTATGACCCTAGCTTAAAGAAAACTTTTATTCGTACTATGGAAGCCAAGGGTGCGCCTTATATTCCTTCTGCAAGTATTGGTAATCGAGATGGTCAGTTTGCTCTATGGGCCGACGTTGACCCCAGTGATGGTGCTTTTGCTTTTAAGTTTGACACCTCTAATTTTAATTCTGTTCCTTTCTTAGCACCTTATATAAAAGATGTTCTAAGAAATGAAGAAATTGGGGCTTTACAGTATAATAAAGATATTGCGGCGGCACATGCTATTCTTGCCGGTGAATTAAGACTGTTTGATAATGCTAAGAGTGGTACCAAAGCCAATCAATTTGCTATTGACCCAAAGAGCGTTGGTGCGTTTATGACTAAAGCTAAACTTGGTTTAGGTGAAATGATTAAACTTGCGGCTCTTCCAACAGAAAACACTAAATGGTATCAATTCCAAGATACAAATAGCGATAGTTATGAAAAGCAATTAACTATTAGTGCTGGACTTGGTAGTAATATTAGTCGCGTTATTTATTCTTCTGATAGAATGTCTAATGCGGAATTGCAAGCGGCATTAGATGAAGTTTATAATACTGTACGTCCTGTTTATGGTCAGTTTGAGAATTTTATGGATTTTTATGCTAATAGACTGACTAACAAGTATAAATTCCATTTTATTTTTGATGGCAGTAATTATGCACATGAAAGAAACAGACGATTCGACCAACTAACTAAAGTAGCTGATAAAGGTCTTGTGTTGCCGCCCAGTGCTTGGGCCTCTGTGTTGGGGTATAATCCTGTTTATTTTGAAAAGATGCTTCAAGAATCTAAGTCTAGCGGCTGGGTAGATGAGTATAGTCAACTAATGGCTAATGTTAATATTGGTCAACAAGTAGGCGGTGACGAAGGTGGTAGACCTAGAATTGCTGATGATACCTTAACTGATTCTGGTTCAGATTCAAGAGAAGATTTGATGCCTGATGAATAATTGGAGGACAAAATGTACCAAATTAGTGACAAAGAGCAAAAGATTTTAGATGCTCTTGCAGAAGCTTGGAATAATTTTTGTGAACTTGAAGAACAACATTCTATGGATAGACAGTATTTTGTTGATGGTATTCATTTATGTGAATATGCTGTAACAATGCGTTGGAATCGCAAAAATTATCCAGAAATTTTTTCTAATTCATAATGAGGGACAAATATGATTGTAAGTGAGAATACTATTCAAGCTGTCACAGAGCTGATTAAGAAATGTTTTGAAGAAAACCGTGCATTTGATAGAATGGTTTCAGTTCTTGGCGTTGATTTTGCCTGTAGTAATAGCGCAGAGCTAATTCACAAAAACATTGCCCATGCTTTTCCTGCTTTAGCTGACGATTTTGGAGCAAGATGTTTAGAACGATATAATATTTCTGTTAAGTATGGTGCAACTCTTGCCGCAGAAGAAAATTATAATAGCGTAGAAGAAATTATTGCAAGAATGGAAGCTAGAAGCATTGACTTTCAGATTGCTATCATGGGAGTTTGTAAAATTTCTTGTGATAATAATGATATTCATGTGTATAGCGACCTTATTGAAATTCTTCGAGGTTATAATAATATTGTAGAACAACTTATCTTGCTACATGATAAGATTAAAGCTTATGGAAGCAATGCAATGGCTTTCGACCATGATATTTCTACGTTTTGGATTTTGGGGGACAAATAATGGTAGTATTAGGTGAACCTAGCGATTATACTAACTATATTGCATTAGATGGTGATGATGCTTTTTATCTTCATCAAGCGGGTTGTGCGCCCAAATTCAAAAGCGGTGACGGAACTTTGTGGTTTAAAAAGAACAAAAAGACCCTAAAAATTATCAAAAAATTAGGAATTGATATTGACGAAATTGGAGAATAACTCTCTGGGAAGGGAGGTGAATCCGTTGGAAAAGAAAATCTCTTTTGAATATGACTCTATTATTGAGAATTTCCAAGAGTATGACGATGAAAAGTTTGCGATAGCAAAAGTTTGTATTTTAAGCACAGGGCCAAATGCTCATGGTTTTAATATTACAGATGAAATTTTGCGAAGAGATGCGGGTACTGTCCGTGGACAATTTCTTGTGGGAAGAATGTTCGGAAACGATTTTATGGGACACGAACGAGATGAAATACCTATTGGTTATTTTCCTGTCGAAAAAGAAGTCGAGTTTGAAGAAACAGAAGTTAATGGCGTACCAATAACCAAAGCTTGGGCTTATGCAGTATTTAGTAAAATGTATGCCAATAACGCTTATGAAGCTTTTAAAGCTCATAACCACAGAGCTGTATCTATAGAAATGACATGCCAATTCGCAGAAGATGATATTGAAAAAGAAAATCCCATTTCTTTTGATATTTTCGGGGTAACTGTGCTTGGTCGTTATGTGAATCCTAGTGACAAAAACGCAGAAATAAATCTTATTCGATTCTCAGAAGAAGCCAATAGTTTCTTTAACGAGTTGCAAAAGCATCCTACGCAATTAGAACAATTTTCAAATCAAAGGAAAGTTCAAATGGAAGAAAAGAAAAGTTATAAAGTAGACAAGTCTAAAGAATCTCTTTCTAATGCAGATTGGTCAGATGTGAACAAATCTGATTTAAGAAAGAAGATTACTGAAGCTAAAAATGCTTCTAGTCTTGTTAATGATGTTTATCTAAAAGTTGAATCTGGATGGCAGGAAGCCCCTTCTGAAAAGCTAGGCTATCCTGTGATGCAAATTAAGGGCGATAGCGTAGTGTATAATAGAAATGCACTAGCAAGCGCTCTGGCTTATGCTAGACAACACAATGAGACAGAAGTTATCAATAAACTAAATAAAATCTATAAGTCTTTAGGACTAGATGATAATGGAAAGGAGGGTGAAGCTAAAATGGAAGATAAAGATAAGCTAAATAAGCTAGAGGAACCTGAAAAGCTATCTGACCCCAAGCAGGATGAAGATGAGAAGAAGGAACCTGAAAAGATGGTTGAACCTGCGCCCGAAGATAAGTCTGATTCTGAAAAAGACAAAAATAAGGATGAAGATGAAAAAATGTCCGAACCCGAAGAAAAGAAGATGTCTGAAGATGTAGCTATGTGCGATATTGCCAAACTACAAAAGGACATTGAGGACAAGGACGCTATTATTATGGAAAAGGACAAAGAACTTGAAGAACTAAGAGCTTTTAAGGCTGGTGTTGAAGAAGAAAAGCGAAATATGGCTGTCGCCGCAACTCTTGAAGAAATTAAGTCTTTTGTTAATCCTGAACAATTTGAATCTCTAAAGGCAGAAGGTATGGCGTGTAAGTTCTCTGAAATTGATGGTTGGACGAATAAAGCTAAAGCCGTATCTTTTGAAGCTTCTAAGGGTAAGAAGGAAAAGAAAAGTATTTGGTCTTTCTCTGCTCCTATTGCTCCATCTCAGGACGAACCTAAGAATGTTTGGGAACGCCTAAAGAAAAATATTTAATAATAAAATTTATATAGAAAGGAATGATTTCGTATATGGCTAAGAATCACTGTGTAGTGAGTACGATGAACTGCATGTGCTGGGATGTTGATGCTCTAAATCACGCTGGCGTTTATGCAGGAGGCGACCTAGATAATGGTACGCTAGTTACTCTAAAGGAAATCAATCACGATAGCACCTCTGGTGTAGTTAAGGGTTTTGAATATATTGTTGAACCCGCAAAGGCTGGGGCCGATAACGTATATGTAGTAAATACCCCTGAAGTTGGTTATACTATTGAAATGCAAATGATGTCCGACCCCCGTTATTTCTATAATGAAGCTGGTCGTCCCATGTCTATCAAGGCTATTATGTCTGGTGTTGACGTGCTAGAAATTACCAAGGAAGCTTTTGTAGGTGAGACTTTACCTACTCTAGCTCAGATTGGTCAATATGTTGCTCCTGCCGCAGACGGCAAGTATGCCGCTCCTGTTGCCGAAGCTCCTGGCTCTGGTGCTTACTTTAAGGTAGAAGGTCTACATTCCATTGCCTGTGGTAATGAGATTGTACCTACTGTCCTACTACGTTGCATGGCTAATCAGCTATAATTATAGAAAGAAAGGAGTGTTGATATATTATGCTAAGTAATGAACTAATTAAGTTCTCCGATGGCAAGACTGATTTTTATGAAGCCGCAGTCTCCTATTTCTGCGACAAGCAACAGTCTCAAGAGAACAAGAATCTACTAGATATGGCTTTCTTCTCTGAGATTGAACGTAAGTCTGGCGTTTCTCGCGAAGGTCTTGACTCTATGGCTTGGGCAAGCAACCCCTCTGTTCAGTGGGCTTATTTTGCTGTTCGTGACGCTGTAATTGATGCTATTATTCCTACTACTATTCTGCCTCAGTTTGGTATTTTCTCCGATTTCCGTACTCAGGCTCCTGGTGATATTACCAAGTTCACCATTAAGCCCAACAGCTTTTATACCGTTTCTCTGAGTAAAAGACGCTCTGCAAACTGAGTAATTAGTTTGTACTCTATGTTAAATGCTTTGAATCCCTAATGCTTATATACCACAAAGTAATTAGAAATAATAAACTTGCTGGTTGTGAAAACAGAAAGAAATATAAGTATTTCATAAGGTTAAATCCTAAGTGAATAAAAATGGGTCTTTAGCAGGGAATCTTCTTTAAAATGAAGAACCTTCAACGACTATCTCCTTGACGGAGAGTATTACAGAAGCTTATGCTGTAAGAAAAATGTAGCTCTTATATATCCTAGAAAGAGAGTTAATGTTAATTCCAAATCAAGTGATACAAACAACCTGGATGCCCAGTAATACTGAACATTATAAAAAGTTAGGTTATGAATATACTGGGGTTAGAACTCCTGTAAAAGTTCGAGCAGAGGATTTGCTTCCAACATCTAAATATAAAGTTTTAATTAAATGTGATTATTGTGGTGAAATTTTTGAAAGACAGTATCTTCTTTTATTAAAAGGAAGGAAAAGTTTGGCACCAAAAGACGCTTGCAAACGATGTCAAAAGAAAAAGACTGATGAATCAAAATTGGCTAAATACGGCACCACTAATATGATGGACTTAGATTGGGTTCGAGAGAAAATGAAAGAAACCAGTTTAGAGCATTATGGTTGTGAAAATCCCGCTCAAAGCGAAGAAGTAAAAGAAAAAATAAAAAATACTAATTTAGAACGTTATGGAGTGCCATGTGCTATGCAATCAAATCAAGTTAAGCAAAAAATTGCAGAAACGAACTTGCAAAGATATGGAGTGGAAAATGTATTTGCAAATAAAGAAATTCAAGAAAAAATTTCAGAAACTAATAAATCGCGATATGGTGAAGGCAATATCGCTCACACTCCTTTGATTGCAGAAAAAATTAAACAAACTAATTTAAAAAAGTATGGAGTTCCTTATTCTACGCAAGCACCAGAAGTAATCAAAAAAATGAGAGAATCTTTATATAAAGCTGGCAAAGTTCCCTCTTCAAAAGCTGAACAATATGTCTGTCAAATATTGGAAGATTTATATGGTAAAGAGAAATGTTTTCCTCAATATGCTTTTGATGAATTAAATTTTGATTGTTTGTTGAAATTTAAAGAATGTCAAATAGATGTTGAATATGATGGCTGGTATTGGCATAAAGATAAAATTGTTCAAGATTATCGTAGAAATGGATTTGTTTTAAAACAAGGTTTTAAAATTTTAAGAATACGTTCTAATAACAAACTACCGAATAAAGAACAAATAAATGAAGCTATTGAAAAACTTCGTTTTTCTGATAAAAAAATAATTTATATTGATTTGGATATATAAGATGAAGATATAGTCTAGTCTTGCGTAAAAAACGCAAGAAGTTTAAACTGTACAAGAAGTTGCGTTCTTGTATGAATATTAACGTGCAAACGGTGAGAGAACCACTCACAGACAGAAGAAGTATAACACTGACCTAATTGTGGCTCCTATTGACCATATTATTACTGTTTATACTGACTGGTTCCGTGTTATGTCTGGTAAGGAATCTCCTACTGACATGTTTACCCTAGTTGTACGTTCCCTAGAGAACGCTATGTATGACGATGCTCTAGGCGCTCTAATGACCGGCCTAGAATCTATTCCTGTTGGCGCTCAGAATGTCACTGGTGCTTTTGATATGAAGACTCTAGTTCAGATGTGCGAAACTGTTCAGTATCGTAACTCTGGTGTAAAGCCCATTATTTGTGGTTCTGCTACTGCTCTAATGAATGTTATTCCTGATTCCACTTCTGGTTATCGTCTAAATGTTGATGGTGAAGGTAACGGTCGTATCGAGCTTCTAAAGTCTATCATGGGCTATTCTGTAATGAAGCTAGACAACGCTGTTTCTCCTGCTGGTAAGCTAATTCTACCTGATAACAAGATTTTTGTTGTTTCTCCTTCTCAGGACAAGCTTGTTAAGGGTGTTATGACTGCTGGTTTCCAGAACGGCAATCAGTTCTTCGATAATGCCGACCTTACCAGTAATCAGACTTATCGCCGCGCATTTAACTTTATCTATGCAAGCGCCGCACACGCAGGAGTCTATAATATTGATGCTTAATTAAGCATATAGGAATAAAAGGATTATAAAAGGAGAAAATAATGGCTTATAGAAAGAAGTCTGAATCTGAAGTAGAAAATACAGTAGAAGAAACTAAAGTTAAGACTGAAAAAATTTCTACTGTTGATAAAGAAAAAGAAGAACTTAAAGCACAGCTAGAAGAACTAAAAGCACAAATGGCTTTGATGGCACAAATGATGGGAAACAAACCCGAACAAGCCACAAAGTCTAATCGTGAAATTACGTTTGTGTCTATGGTTCCTGGTACTCTTGTTCTGAAAGGCACAACTATTTGGAAGATTGAAGGTCAGTTTAATAGCCGTTCTATTATGGAATCTGAAGCAGAAGCAATTCTGTCCAATATGAATAATGCTATTCGCAATGGTATTGTTTATATTGCGGATGCTCAATTTGTTAAGGAACATAATCTTGAAGCGGTATACGCACATTTAATCACAGATGCACAACTAAAAGAACTGCTATCTATGAATGCGAAACATGTAGTAGACGTATATAAAAACGCCAATGATACGCAAAAGCAAGTTATTATTGATATGGTATCTGAGAAGAAGCTAAATGGGCAAGAAATTGATGCTAATATTCTAATTGAGCTAGGCAAGCTGTGTCGCAAGGACTTAATTTCTATCGAACCTATTGAAGAGGAGGGTTGATAATGCCCACTTCTTTTGATACTGTAATCGACCGTGCGCTGATTACAGTAAATGATTATAAGCTAAGAAAGCTGTATAATCAAGACTTAGATAGGTTTCAAACGCAGATGGATGGTTTTTTGATTGATGCTATTCCTAATTTCTTTCAATGTCGGCAATCGCTAGAATATGACCTAGAAAATAGAGAATTTAAGTCTGACCTTACGGATACTGAAATTTCTATTCTTGGTGATTTTTGGATTCTAAGTTGGTTTGGGAGAGAAGTTAGAAATGCTTCTCAGTTTAATGGTAAGTTACAAGCTAGTGGTTCTTTTAAGAGCCATAGTGCGGCACAGGCATTAAAAGAGAAGTCAGCTTACGAAGATAAGATTCGTGAAAAGGTATATCAAAAAATTACCGATTATCAGCTTGAAGATTTGTCTGGTATCGACTTTGTAGTATAAGGAGGTACTTATGACAAGAGCTAAAGAAATTTACAATCTCTATTCCATCCTTCTGTTGTTTGAAGAACTAGACAAACCTGAAACAGAAGTTAATTTAGATAACTATCTTAAATATCTGGAACGACTTCATTTCACTTATGAAGCAATAAATCAAGTTGAAATCTCTGCAATTTTGCAGGGACTTCATAATGGACGCGACCGCCTTCCCCATGATACTGTTCGGTCTATTGTGTTTCACATGATAGATTTAATTAAAAAGGGGGAAGGTTTAAGTGCTTAATCTCAAGTATTTTGAAAATACATTAGATAATAATGTATTTGGTTGCGACCCCAATGAACAGTATCACGATTTAGAACAGGAATATATAGATGATAATTGGGAAAACACAAGTATTCGCTACACTATTGAAGAGCAAGACGGTTATGGAGAATTAAGTTTCCATAAGGTGGAGGCATGGGTCAATAACGTAATTGCGACATCTACTTCTGGCTCTCGCTCTGGTCAGGATTATCTACAATTCTTCTTTAGAAACATCAATCATAGCTTGTCACAAGGATTATATTATCGTTTTAATGATAATTACTGGTTGGCTTATTTTTATAGTAAGTTTCAAGGTATTCCTGCTGATACTTTGGTAAGACGATGCAATAATGCTTTAAGGATTGTAGACCCAATGGATGGTAGCATATTTGAAATTCCATGCGTAGTAGAATATGATATGGGTTCACCAGTTACTCAAATTTCTATGTATGTGTTGACACCAAACAATCATGCATCTGTTATGGTTCAATCTAATAGCGACACAAGACGTTTATTTGTCACTAATACTAGATATATTCTTGGCGGCAGACCGTTTAAATTAAATGGCTATCAAAACGCTTTGCTTTATAAGGAAGGTATAGAAGATTCACAAATTTTATATTTGGATTTATACCTTGATGAAAAACATGCCAGAGATGACTTTGAACGGCAAGTAGCCTATAATGGTGAATATAATTATGAACTCAGAATCGCAGAAGATAACATTGAAGTGGCGACTTCTGGTTCAGGACAACTTCATGCTAATGTCACATTGAATGGTGATGATGTTAAACGTGAAATAAAGTGGCGTTCTTCTGACGATAGTGTTGTGACTGTTGATGAGACTGGCAGGTATTGGGCAAAAGAACTTGGCTCTGCTGTTGTTTCTGCTATTTTTGGAGATTTGGAGACAACTATTACTATTAAGGTAGTAGAAGTTGACACTGAACCCTATATTGAGTTAAAGACATGTCCTACTAAAATCAGAGAGTACGACACTGCATATTTTGTTGTCCAAGTTTTTGTGGATGGCAAGGAAGTTTCTGCTGAGATTTCTGCAACTTTGGACAACGGAACAACTAAGGATAAAAATTTGGAACTGAAATTTACGAAAAATACTGTTATGGCAACATGTATTAAACGTGATGGACAGTTGCATAATATAAATATCAAAGCTCATTTGCAAGATGGACGAGATATTATTAAAACAGTAAGTGTACGACTTGTATCAATGATGGGGTAAGGAGGTATATATGTATAATAGTCTATCGGCTTTGCCTACGGCTCCTTATAAAATAATGACTTATCTTGCTACAAGTAAAGATACTGAAGCAGAAAATTTGTGGAAAATTATTAAGTATCCTGATTACAACGCTCTTTCTAAACCAAATCTTACTTTTAAAGAAAAGATGGATTTGGTCAGCAAATATGGGCCGCAAGCAGATTATAATATTTTTCTAACAAGTTTAATCGAGGACGCAATAGCAGAATCAAAATGTATTCTAAAAATGTATACTTATTTTGTACATCCTGTTCAATTATATACTGCTAATGTAGTATTTGCTTTTGACTTCTTGTTTGGCGGAAAGATGGCAACAGTTGAACTGGATGGTGCGCCAGTAGCGCGAGGCGATTTGTTTATCAATTCTATTCTTACCATACTTAATGGCGTCGAAGTTGGCGGCGTTGGTAAATTGGTGTTCCATGAGGATATGAGTCGATACGCATTAGCTAGAAACGTTATTGGTAATCAGAAAACTTTTGCTGGTGTGACACTTTATCTATCTACTGTTATGGGAGACTCTGGAAAGGAAGGTGCTTGTGAGCGTTAATATTGATTTATTAAAGACTGCGTATTTTCCTTTTGACAAAGCTGTTCCTTATAAAGTAGGGGACAAGATTATAGAAATTAAGCCGGTAAAGTTAATTGATTCTGCATTATATAGCGCTAGTGAACCAATTCTAAAAATTGATAAGAACTCAATAAATGATGTTAAAATTATTCAAATGAGTTATTTGCAATTCATTAGTGATGTGTTAATTCCTAGTGACGCTATACATGCAACAAGTCTTGGCACTATATTGTTATTATGTCTAGGAATGACAAACCCTATATTACAAAGAGATGATAAGGGAAAGCCTTATTTGCAAGATGGCGATATTGTCATTAAACCAAGCCATTTTGAAGAAATTATGCGAATAATTTTGTATCAAAATGACGCTAGATATGATGATGAATATATTAACCCAGACCTAAAAAAAGCAATGCAAGACATGGATAAACTAAAGGCAAAAGGAAAGGAACCGCCTAATTTAGAACGAAGAATGGCAATAGTTACTGCTCACACAGGCGTTCCAAAAAAAGACCTTTTAGAAATGACATTAAGAAGCTTTGATGCTTTATTTAGTGAAGTTGTTGGAGAGGTCGAATTTCTGACAACTCGTGCCTTGATATTGTATTCGGGTCAAGCTGAAAAAGCTGACCATTGGCTATTCCCGAAAAAGAAAGATAAATTTGAGGGATATATCACAGATGTTGGTGATTATAGCAAATCTATGGGTGGAGACGGAAAAGTGAAAACTTCTTCTAATACATCTATGGGTGACAACTATACTAATATGTTAAATAAATTTGAATAAGAAAGGATGATGTTAGGATGAAGAAATTCCTTGCTGGTGTCGGTAAGGCCCTGCTATTCCGTGGCAACGAACTATTTGCCGTTGCTCAAACCCTAACCGAATCTACGTTCAGCTTTGATATTACTTCCGAGGAAATTAGAGCTGGCGCTGGTAACGCTCTTTGGGGCAAGTATTTCCATGACTCTTCTCTAAGTGTTACTCTTACTGACGCCATGTTTAGCCTCGAATATATGGCTGCTGCGCTAGGCACTACTGTTACTCAAGGTGGTCTGTCCATCAACGAAGAGTCTGACGTTGCTGTTAAGACTGCTGGTACTGTTGAACTAGCTGAAATTCCTCTAGCTTTTGAGGGCACGCTAATTGGTTGGTATAAGAAGCCCACCGAAGAAAACTGGACTGTCGGTACCATTGTCAAGGGTGCTGGCAATAAGTACACTATGAGTATTCCTGCTTCTAAGCAGAATGAAACTTATTGTATTAAGTATTTTTGGCAAAATCCCAACGCACGCTCTATCACCATTAAGACTCAGTACGTTCCTGCTGAACTACACGTTGTAATTATTAACGACCTATTTAGTGGTGATGTTGGTGCTTCTAGTGATACTCCTAAGATTGGTAGACTAATTACTGATATTCCTCGTCTTCAAATGGACGGGAGTCAAGAACTATCTCTAAATTCCACTTCTGCCGCAACTGTATCTCTAACTGGTATGGCCCTAGCTGTTACCTCTACTGATACTTGCGAGGACGAGCCTTACTACGGGACTATGACCGAAGAAATTTTTGGTGAGTCTTGGGAAGATAATGTTGTTGCTCTTGCTGTTCAAAATGCAGAGCTAACGATGTCTTCTGATGCGGTAGAGACTCTAATTGTTCGTGCTGTGTTCTCTGGTTCCAGTGCCGCACAGATTAAGAGCAATGATAACTTTACCTTTGCTGTTGTTACTGGTACTTCTGTTGAAGTGTCCAATGACGCAGGTAAGGAAGGTCAGATTACGGCTAAAGCAACTAAGGGTGAATCTATTGTTAGTGTAACCCTAAAGGGCAATCATCCTAATCTTGACCCCGCTTACGCACGAATCACTGTAGAATAATAAATTATTTAAGGAGGGCTGAAATATGCCCTCCTTTTTTAATACTGAGGTGATTGCTATGTGCGAATATGTAGTAAATCAAAATATTTGTAAAATTACTGGTAATAATTGTCCTTGGATGTACTGGTGCGATAAGACACATGGATGGAGGCCGAATAACTCCATGCCAACACAGTGTAAACAAGCCAAAAATTACGTTCCTAAAGTAGGGAGAAATCAAGGTGTGGTTGTTGCCAGTAATAAGAAAACAATCAATGTTGACATTAAAGGAAAGATTTATTCTTTTCGTAACCCTTATGAAGAGGTTCCTAAAGTTGTTAATGTTAAAAAAGTTAATAACGAATGGATTCTTGTTATGTAAGGAGGGTTAAAAATGCCAGAAGAGATGATACATGAACTAGAAAATAAAGTTGATAAAATTAACGGCAGAGTTACTGAACTTGAAGCTACACAACCTTTTCTTAAAGAAATGGTTCAACAAAATACTGCCGCTTATCAAAAGCTAACAGAAACTATGATTGATGTTAGAATTGCCATGACTCAAATTAACGATAATTTAAGTCAGCAGTCAGATGATATTGTTGCGCTAGAAAATAAAGTTGAGGAGGTTTCTTCTACCACAGATGCTCATTTTGACTCTGTGTCTAAAAGAATTAAACAAATTGAAGATGATAACTCATTTAACATTAGTCAATTCTTTAAGAAGAACTTCCCCTGGATTGTAGCGTTGCTAGGACTTGGAATTTTATATGCTACACAATTTGTAAAATTCTAATGAAAGGATTAAAAGGATGAATGTAAAAAAAATTACTCCTGTTGAGCTTAAAGAATATGACGTGAGCGTTAAGCCTTATCTTACATATTCACAAATTCAAAATATTGTTAATACTGTAAATCAATTTACAGAATGGGCAGAGAGAGAAACCATTATCGACGCAATGGTAGTTTGCTATGCTGTAGATATTAGCATGGAAGAATTTGAAGAATATGGACATGATGAGCTACTTTGTTGTGGTTTTATTGACGCAGTAAAAAATCATGTTAAGAATTTGAAGCTTGTGTACAAGGCCGTTGCTTTTAACGAGTCTCTAGGCAGAACTATTAACAAGGCTCTTGAAATGGTTCCTGCACTGTCTGAGAAGCTAGAGGAAGTAAAGTAATGCCTGTTTTTACATCGGAGGCGGCGCTTAGAAGTGCGGCACTAAAAGCACTGAAAACAGCAGTGAGTGATATTATGAAAAAGATAGAAGAAACGAACAGGGATATGATTCAAAAGTATGTTTATACTGCTGGTAGCCCTTCTTATTATAGTAGAACAATGGATTTTTTAAGTGCATGGACTACTGAAGAAGGTGGTGGCGGCGGAGACGTTAGCGCAGTTTTTAGATATGATGAAGGAAAAATTGGCGTTAATACAGAAATGTTTACTCACGGTTCTCCGCAATGGGGTTCTGCGGCATCTTATATGGCAGATATTATTTATCAAGGACAATCAGGCCCGATGTTTGGTGATGGTTATTGGAGAGCGGCAAGAGACGCTTGGGAACCGTTGGTGACTATGATTGAATCACAATTAGATGGTTGGTTTTCTTCTGCGGCAAGAGGAGCAGGTTTGCCTTTAGTATAATGAAAATAATTGCTTTAGACGCCAGCACAACTTCAACAGGGGTTGCGATATTTGATGATACAGAGCTTGTGTATTACACTACATTGCAACCACCTAATAAGTTAGAATGGCACGAAAGATTAGTTTGGCAAGGACAATACTTGTCAGAAATTATAAAAAAATATAGTCCTACTGAACTTGTAATGGAAGATGTTCCTTTACAGAAACAGGGGACAAAAACATTGATGATGTTAGGAGCAGTTCAGGGTTATGTTCTCGGACTCGCTTCTTCTTTTGGATTGAGTATGAAATATTATTTTCCGAATCAATGGAGAAGCGAGTTGGGAATATTTACTGGAAGACGAGAAGATACAAAGAGAGAAGTTCTTAAACAAAAAGCTGTAGAGTTAGCAAATAAGAAATTTAATCTTGAACTTGTTTGGAATGGGCCTAACTCAAAAAAATCTCAGGATGATGTAGCCGAAGCGATTCTGATTGGCGCGGTGCGAGTAGGGGCTATCAAAAAGAGACGCTTCCAGAGTTGAAAGGGGAGATGTTTCTATGGCTTCATCTGATTGGAAGATACTGGTAGGGGTTGAGCTTGATACTTCATCAATTCAATCGCAGTTATCAAGTCTTACTGGAAAAGGCAGTAAAGTTAGTTTAAATACAAGTGATGCTACAAAAGGTTTGAACGCAATGGCTGGTAGCGCCAAAACTGCTGGCATGACATTGCAAGAAGCAAACATGATTTGGAACGGTAGTGTGAATGTTCTTAAATCTTTTGCTTCTCAGGTGTTAGAAGTAGACGCAAGTCTGACTGAATTTAAGAAGGTTAGTGACCTTCAAGGAAATTCGTTGGCTAAATATACTCAGAAGTTGCAGACTATGGGGAAAACTATTGGTAAAACAACTTCTGAAATGATTGATTTAAGTACCGAGTTCAAAAAATCAGGGTATTCAGAATCAGATAGTGCCAATTTAGCTAAAGTTGCTGGTACATATATGAATGTAGCAGATGAAGCAGTTTCAGCAGGAGAAGCTAGTAGTTTTATTATTGCACAATTAAAAGCATTTAAAAAACCAGCAAGTGAAGCTACTCATATCATTGACGCACTTAATGAGGTAGCTAACAACTATGCTGTATCTTCTGCTGACCTTTCGCAGTCTATTGGTAATGCTTCTGCGGCTTTAGGTGTAGGTAATGTTACTTATGAGGAAACATTGGGACTTCTGACAGCAGGTACAGAAATTACTAGAAATAGCAATAAAGTATCGAGAGCTTTGGTGAGTGTCCAAAGTCGTTATAACCAGGTCTTAGACGATTCCTCAAGTACGGGAGAGAAGCTTCAGAATTGGTATAAAAAGCACAATATTTCTATTAAAGACCAAGATGGAAATCTTCGGTCTTTATATGATACTTTAGGGGATGTTGCAAAACAATGGGATACTTTAAGCGATAATGAAAAGAAGTATTTCATTAACATTCAGGCAGGTGAACTCTATAAAGTTAGCGCCTGTTCAGTGTGAATTGACGGGGACAACCTAAAGCCTTATACACAAACTTATCATGGTAACATAGATAGGGGCTTAGAGTAATTAACTAAGAGATTGTAAAAGAGATAAGGATATATGGTTAATCCGCAGGGAAGATGCCGTTGAGATACGGTATAACCTTCATCGACTATCGAAAGCAATCAAGAAAAAGTTCTTGACAAATGTAACTGCCTGTGTTATGGTATGGGTAGAATAAGACGCATAAGCGGATGAAGCGAGTAGAGTAGGAGTAATCCGAAGCGCACTGACACTATTTAATACAATAGTGAAGATATAGTCAAAAAACTAGAGGTAAATGTTAATGATAAATTATGAAGAAAAATTTAAAGAAAAGGGATTGACACCATTATGTTGTATTGAGAACCATAAACAAAAGGTTCCTTGTGTAGACAAGGAAGGATATAAATATTTTTTGAGTTATAGAGGAGCTGTTTCTGATTCTCGTACACAACATTTTGATAAATGGAATAAAAATAATCCTTTTAAGTCATATAACATGCGACTTTATGCTAATAAGGTTCAAGAAAATGTTCAAATCATTTCTACTGATGAAGAATTGATGGAATCAACGGAAAGAAAAGTAAAATTTATTTGTCCAAATTGTGGAGAACTATACGAGAAGAAATGGTGTCATTGGATTGGGCAATCTGATAACAAGCATTTTTGTAGAAATTGTTCAAACAAGAAAGCGATAGAGAATAGAGGTTATTCTTACGAAGAAGTGAAAGAAATGTATGCAAAAAGAGGATTCAAATTGCTTGTTCCTCCTAATGAACTTGACTATAAAAAAGGGTACGCAAGATTAGAATGTAGCGATTTAGAAGGCTATAAATATGCAATAAATCTTAATTCATTGCGAAGCGGAAATAAAGGAGAAAATAAGTTTTCTTATACAAATCCTTATGGTATAGAAAATTTGCAGAAAGCTTGTGATGATAAGCAATTAGATGTGAAGATTCTTCAAAGATTTTCTTTTAAAAAGAAACAATATTTTAAGATTCAATATGAAGTTAGATGTTCTTGTGGAAATATTTTTAAAGCCGAGCCACATGAAATTCTTTCTTTGGGCAGGACACGATGCAGTGTTTGTACACATACTGAATCAAGATATGAATTAGCCACACGAGAATGGCTTGAACAAAATAATGTTTCTTTTCAGACACAATATCGTTTTTCAGATTGCAGAAACAAAAAGCCATTACCTTTTGATTTTAAATGTGATTGGAATAATAAAATTATTTTAATCGAAGTAGATGGTGGTCAACATTATTATGTAACACAATGGACAGATGAGGAAGCTTTAAAAGAACAAAAGATTAGAGATAAAATTAAAGATGATTATGCCGAGTCGCATGGCTATATTCTTTTAAGAATCCCTTATTGGCTGTATGATACAGGAAGTTATGTTCATAAATTGGAAGAAACATTTAATCTAGTTACCAACGGCTAACCAGAGCCAAAATTTAGCCTCAATTTTAGGAAATTTTGATACAGCTATTGCCGCAACCAATACAGCACTTAATTCTCAAGGGTCAGCGGCGAAGGAAAATAGTCGCTATATGGACTCATTTCAAGGAAAGCTTTCAAATCTTAAATCAGCTTTTCAGGCATTTGCGACAAAAGTTCTAAATTCCGATGCAATGAAAAAAGGTCTTGACCTTTTGACAACTGCATTTTCAAAATTATCCGATGATTCTGTATCAGGTAAAATAGCACAAACATTAACAAAATTTACTTTATTAGGCGGTCTATTGGCAGGTGGTATTGGCAAATACGCTCCTGTTATGTCCAGTTTAGTAAGCACCTTTACTAATTTTGGTAATATACTTGGTAAAACTGCGCCTGCCGCGACTAAAACTACTCAAGCAGTAACTAAAATGGGTACTGCGGCGGCAAAGACCGCAACAACAGTAAGTAAAACAACTACAACTCTAACTACTCTTGGCAACGTAGGCTATGTTGCAGGTAGTGCGGCAACAGGATTTGAAGCTCTTGCTTCTTCTTCCGCCAAAGGTGCTACAACTACTGCTACATTTACGAAAAATATGGCAGGAGTGTCTAAAGAAGCTTCTAAAACAGCGAATAGTGTTAGCAAAGTAACCTCAACAGTCACAACACTTGGTAACGTAGGTTATGTTACTGGTGGCATTTCTGATGGTTTTAACAGCGTTACAAAGTCTGCTAGTGAAAGCAGTACAATGACTGCAACTTTTGCTAAGAACATGAAAGGCGCAAGTAAGGAGGCTAAAACAGCTACAAAGGCGGCAAAAACAGCCACTAAAGCAACAGGAGAAATTGCAAAAACTGCGTCTAAAGCAACTAGGGCAACAGAAGGTCTTGCGGCAGGGTTTACTGCTGTAGGTGCTTCTGCTGGCCCTATTGCGGCTATCATTCTTGGAATTGTGGCGGCTATTGCGGCTATTGCGGCTATAAACAATGCGGCAAATCCTTTAACACAGCTCAACAAGCAAGCTGATTCTTTGGAAAATAATATTGATTCAGTTAAACAAAGAATTGCTGAATTGGAATCTTCTGGTGGTAATCCTGTATTTATTCAAACGTGGAAAAATAGACTTAAAGAGTTTGAAGACCAGCTAAAACAAACCCAAGAACTTATTAAACGTACTGAAATTACTGGTTCCCCTAGTCCAGAAATTCCAACAACTGGTGGAGCCACTGGTGGCGCTCACGGCAAATATGAGGGGTCTACTGCTAACACATTGCCACAACAATACAAAGACTTAGGCCAGAATATCCAACTAGCTCAATCTCGTAAAAGAATGATTGATGAAATGGATAAAGGAACCAGAAGCATTGAAGAATACGTTTCTGCTTCTACTGACCTTGCTAAAGCAGAAGAATATATTTATGGTGTAAGAGACGCTTTACAAGAAGCTATTGATGCGGGGTATGAATTTACTCCCTCTATGCAAGCAATGTACAAAGCGATTCTTGATTATGACCCTAGTCTAACTCTTCAAAGTGCAGGACAAAAGAGTGTTGCTATGCAAGCTTCTGTTGCCGCACAAACAAAAAGCATTGTTTCTACTGTGGGCGATGCTTTTACAAAAATGAAGAATGGTTCACTTGATACTATTGATGATATAGCTAATATTGGTATTGCTTGGGAAAATGCAGGTATGACAACAACTGCTACGCTTGATACTATGATTAACAAGCTTCAAGCGGGTACGCTGACTCAAGAAGAATACAATACCAGTATGTCACAATTAGTCAAGGAAGTTATGCTCAATAATATGAGCAATGAACAGTTTGCTTCAATGAGTGAAGAAACTATAGCTACGCTTCTAAAACAAGTAGGCGTTACTGATGCTACAGCTCAAGCACAAAAATTATTAGGTGATGCTTATCAAGAATCTAAAGATAAGATTCTTGCTCAAGAAAAAGCTTTAGAACAAGTGGATGGTATCTATAGGGGTATTGGTTCTACTCTCATGGAAACATCTAATTTTGCTACTGGTTTTGGTAAAGAACTTCAAGATGCTTCGCTAAAAGGCGACAAGGCCGCAAAGAGTTTCATTCAAATACTTCAAGGAATTTCTGAGGGTAAGATAGATTATATTGACCTTGATGATGAGTCTATTTCTTCTTGGGTAGACAAGCTTCGAGTTGCCGCCGCAAATGGTGATGCTTATGCCCAACAAATTGTTGACGCTATTGACACTATTAACGCCGCAAAAATTGATGGCGATTTCGGTAACGGTGATGGCGTTGTTAATTTTATGGAAAAGCTTAAGTTTGAAGCGGCAAAAGGCAAAGAAGGTGCAGAAGGATATCTTTCTACTATTGAAGAAATTCAAAAAGGTAAATATATTGATATTACTGGGCCTAACTTTGAACCTCTTTATAATGACCTTAAAAAGGCAAGAGATGAAGGGGATGAAACGGCAAAAGAGTTTCTTGATTGGTACGAAAGCTTTTCTGATAGAGATATTGAATTAGGATTTAAAATAAATTCTGAGGCGGCATGGGATGAGCAACGTAGACAGCAAGCTGAATTAGCAATGAAAGAAGGCGGCACAATGTCGCAAATGATTGCTAGTTCTCTTGAATCGGGCGTAGATAGTGGAGCGGTTGATAATGCTTGGTTAAAATTAACTCAACCTTCTGACCCTGCTAAGATTAGACAAGCGGCGGAAGATACTGCTAACGAAGCTGTTGATGCTTGGACTAAGGCAAAAAATATTTTAAAGAAGTTGTTTATCGGCGGCGAAGGTGACGAAGGTAAAATCAATACTTGGAGCGAGTTGGCAGAAGGTTCTAAGAAAGCTGGCGATTCTGCAAAAGCCGCAGGTGAAAAAGCGGCAGAAGGCAGTGCTGGCTTTATGCAAGTTGGTGATAGTGCCAAGGAAGCTTCAAGCAACATTGTTAGCGGCGTTGACCTAATGACCGGTAAGGCGACTGCGGTTGGCGCAGTTGGCGACAATATGACTAAAACAGCCGAAGCAACAAGCAAAGCCGCTGATAGTCTTGTTGAAGACGGTCAAAAAGTTGTTGATACTGTTGATAAAATTGGGCAGTCTGCTGAAGGTACTGACGCAAACACCCAGAGTATTGATAGTTTAAGTGAAGCGTATGGTCTTGCGGCAGATAATGCTATGACTTCTGCTGAGAAGTTTGAACAGGCCGCACAAAAGATTCAAGATTCTCTTAACGTTGATACAGGAACAACTCTTGACGACCTTAATGCGAAGTTAGAAACTTTGTCTGGCGGTCTTGAAACTTATGCAGGTATTTTTGAGGGCTTGGGTCAGATGATTTCTGATTTTGGTTCTCAGGTTGGTAAAGCTGGTGATGATTTTAGCCATTTGGCAGAAGGCATCAACGATATGCAGACCAAAACAGGTTCTGCAAAAAATGAAATTTCTAATCTTGTGACAAGCGCAGGACAGGATTTTGCTACACTTGACCAATCGGTACATGATGCTACATCTAGTATGCAAAATGTTGTAGACATGGTTGGTGAAATGTCTTTTGCAACAGAGGGTATGGCTAAAAATATTGATTCTGCTATGCAAAGCGCTTCTGATAGTGCAACCGACGCAACAACAATATTTGCTAATTTAAAGTCTCAATCTGCTCCTACTGTTGATAGTTTCCAAAGCATGAAACAAATGGCTGAAAAGCTTAAAGACGCAGTTAATGATTTGGAAACTGCGGCAAAAGACGCCAATGCTGAGTTGTCTAATGTTGTTAAAGGTGGAGACGCTAGTATTGACGGTTTCAGTGGCTCCTTAAGTGGGCTGAATCTTGAAATCAGTAAAGTTGATACTCTTTGCGGTCAAGCAAAAGATTCTTTACAAAATTTATTAGATACTGCAAGTGACCTTGACCAAAAAATGGGCGATGCGGCAGATAGTGTAAAAGAAGCTTTTGATAATGTTGCAGATGGCACTTCTACAGTAGAATCCAACTTTGCTGGATTCCGTGAACAATTTACACCTGTATCTGATATGATAGATACGTTTGGTGATAGACTTGGAGAATTGAAAGGGAAGTTTGAAGAGTTTGGGGGGGCTTTTGATGGCATCGGAAGCGACATTCAATCCATCGCCCAGGCATTTTCTAACCTCAGTTCTGACATGATTGTTGTCACAGGAGCATTACTTGGTTTTCAATTAAGCATTTCTAATGCGGCAACAACAGCAGAAGAACTAAAAATTTCCTTGAGTGATATTAGTACGAGTGCAACAGAAGTAGACAGCTCTTTATCTTCCATTGGTGATAATGCGTCTAGCGCTATGTCTGGCATTACAGATGGTGCCCATAATGCAGCGTCTGCGCTAATTACTCTTACTACACAGTCTAGTCAATCTGTCACTTATATGAACAGTCTAGGGACTGCCTCTAGTAATGCGGGAACTGCGTTAGGTACTTTTGCGGCTAATGTAACAACTGCAACAGCTTCTCTAAGCAATGCGGCATCTAGTATGCTAACTATTGCTGGTAGTATGAATAGCGTTAGTATGGCGGCGTCTCAAGCATCTGTCAACATTAGTTCTATTGCAAGCAATCTATCTTCTGCGGCAGGAAGTGGTGCATTACTGTCTACCTCTCTCAGCATTGTTTCTGGTGCGGCAAGTTCTGCTAGTGCAGGAGTCGCCAGTCTAGCTACTTCTGCGTCTAGTTGTGGCGCTACTTTAAGTAAAATTTCCTCTAGTGCTTCTAAAGCATCTTCTGCTGTGGGTAAAGTTGCTGGGCCAGCAAATAGAACTTCTGGCGCTTTAAGAAAAGTAGCGACTGCGGCGAATAGTGCAAGCGCGGCATTAAGAAGTTTTGCGGCATCTGCAAGAAGCGTTGGTAATCTTACTTTAAATGTAGGTAGCTTAACTTCTAGCTTGACTGCTATTGTCGGCAAAGCTAATGCGGCGGCGGCGGCATTGAGAAATCTAAAAGCATCTTCTGGTGGCGCGTCTTCTGGTAGTGGATTATCTAGCTCTCAATATATAGATACAATCCATGGCATGGCTACTGGTGGTACCGTTACTAAAGAAGGTACCATTCTCGTTGGTGAAGAAGGCCCAGAAATTGTCAAACTTCCTTCTGGTGCAGAAGTATATAACAACGATACTACGCGCCAGCTACTTAGTAAATTATCTACTTCTGAAAAGACTCATTGGGGAGATTTTGACAAAAACCGACAGCCTGAATTACCAAAAGTAAACAATGCTTACGCTGATTGGACTAAATCTGTTACTAAGCAATATGAAACTGCAAAGGGGTCTTATTATGACTTAAAGAAGTCTGACCTTGAAAAGCAAGCAAAAGAAATTAGTAAAAAGATTGGTTCTGGTGCAGGGTTAGCTCAAGCTGTTATTGATGCACAAAATAAGCGTACAGAAGATTTTACTAAGCAATTAGAAGAGCAAAACAAACTCTATTCTGAACAAATTGATATTATGGAACATAGACTGTTCCTAATGCAAAAGAACGGTGCAACAGAAGAAGAGCAGATTGCTCAGATTAAGGCAATGCAAGCAGAACTTCATAAACAAGCTGAATATTATCGTAAACTAGGCATCAATGAAAATGATACTATCATTCGAGAAATTCAAAGCAGTTGGTGGAGTCTTGAAGGTGATGCACAAGACCTGTTCCAATCCATTGCTGATGCCGCAACGGAAGCGGCGGAAAAGGCAAAGGAAGAGTGGCAGAATTACTATGAAGAACTTGAAGAAGGTCTTCAAAATAAAACAGAAAAGTATGAACTTCTTTTTGAGCAAGTGGCTAAAGATGCACAACGTCGTATTGATGACCTTAATGAAGAAAAAGATTATTTGGAAGATTATTACGACGAAAAAATAAAGGCTCTTGAAGAAGAGAACGATAAAATTGAAGACAATATCAAGTTACAAGAGCTTCAAGATGAACTAGCTAAAGCGCGACAAAAGAAAGTTTACGTCTATAAAGATGGTAGATTCCAATACGCAGACGATATAGATGAAATTAGCGAAGCGCAGAAAAATCTTGAAAGCTATGAACGTGAAAAAGCACTAGAAGACGAGAAAGACCGTCTTGAAAAGCTAAAAGATGAAGCTGTTAAAAATATTGAAGAACAGATAAAGAAATGGGAAGAGTATAAAGACGAGTGGGAAAATGTTGTTGATGATTATCAAGAAGAACAGAATCGCCTAATTATCGAACAAGAATTTGGCATAAATTCTGAAAAGATGAATTGGGACACTCGTATTAGAAATCTTTCTAATTTTGTTTCTGAATATAAAGAATATATGAGACAGCTTAAAGACGCCCAAAATATGCAAGAGCGTATTGATAAGGGTGAAATCTTTGGAGCTGGCACTTATGAGGCCGGTAAAGACGGGAAAGCTCCCAAGGGGCTTAAAATTGGTGATAAGGTAGTTACTGATGGTGGCACGTTCCAAATCATTAAAGTTAATGAAGATGGAACTTATGAATCCAAAAAAATCAGTAGCGAAACTCGAAAAGAATACGCTTCTCGTGGAGGCACTTATGACAAAGCTTCTAGCGCCACAGAAACACCTAAAACTGAATCCAGTGGAAGAACTTATCAGGTAGGCCAAAGCGGGAGCGCTCCTAGTGGTTTAAAAGTTGGTGACAATGTTGTTACCGCTGGTGGAACTTATAGAATAACCAAAGTAAAGTCTGACGGTACTTATGAATCTGAGTTAGTAAATAACATTACCAATAAAGATTATGAAGGAACTGGTGCTAGATATGACCCCGCACCTTCTGACGTAAGTTGGTCTGAATCTAAAGGAACTACGGTTTCTGTAGGAAATGACGGTAAAGCTCCTAGAGGACTTAAAGTTGGCGACAGTGTTGCTACTGCTGGCGGCACTTATAAAATCACTAAAGTAAAGTCTGACGGTACTTACGAGTCTGAGTTGATTGAAAAACCGACAAGTCAGCCAAGTCAAAGCTCTGGTAGCAGTCAAGCAAAACGGTATGTTGGTTACAATTCTTCTGGCGGAGCATATAACATTACTTCTCAAAAAGGTATAGACTTTATTGAGAACGCCAAAGCTTATGCTACTTTGACTGGCGGTGATGGCTCTTATTGGACTAAAAACAATGACGGCTCGGTTACGGTTAATCAAAATGGTAACATTTATACTGTCGCAGGTGTTGGAAAATACGAAAAAGGAACTGAAAAGAACACTAATCCTGGATTAAGTCTTTTAGGCGAAAAAGGCCCAGAATTAGGTATTTTAGGTTCTGGTGATGGTGTAATACCTAATGATTTAACTCGCAATTTATTTGCTTGGGGTGCTTTAACTCCTGATTCAGTATTGAAAAGCTTGGTAAACAATACTCAAAGTGGAATAAATATGAACGGAGTTCAAATGTCTTTCCCCAATGTTAAAAATGGAAATGATGCCGAAGATTTTGTGAAAGCAGTAATCAATATCGCAAACCAGAGAGCTTACAAGAGAAGATAAGTTTAAAAAGGGGAGTCTTGTGGCTCCCCTTTATAAAATGAGGTAGCTTATGAATGTTGAAAATTTTTTAGATGCTATTGAAGTTATTGTAAACAAAAGAGTAGAAGAAAACAATACTCAAATTTATACAGGTATTATCGTAAAAGAGGGTACGTCTTTGAAGGTGAAGGTAAAAAATAAAATTTATGATTTACCTGTGTACGGTGGTAAAAAATCTGACGTTAAAGAAGGAATTAGTGTAAAAGTTTTTGTTCCACAAGGGCAAATGAGTCAAGCATTTATTCTGATTTGAAGGAGGTGATTCCTTGGCGCTGTATACACCAGTAATTACAAAAATAAATTCTATTGTTGTAAGTGGCTTGTATGTTCAGCCTACAACCTTTCCTTTTTATATGGAATTTGTTGTTTCTGGCGGCAATAAGCCAACAAATTATGAAATAAAGATAACTTCGCTAACTACTGCCTCTTTTTCATATACTTATTCTGGAACCTATAATCAAAGCCCTCAAATAGTAAGTTTTGACGCAAAAGACAAAATTCCTGTTCGGAGTGACATTTGGTCTTGTCAAGTAAGAACATCTAATGATTCTGAAACGTCTGAATGGTCTATTGCCAAAACTTTTTACACTGGAAGAGAACCCTATCTTCGTCCTTCTTTTGTCGCCAGTGATTTAGTTGATTTTAACGGCCCCACACAAACAGTAAGGTTAATTTATGATACAGGGCAGACTGAAATTCAACAAACAGGAGAGACACAAATTCTTGATAGCTATATTTTAAATTTATATGATGTAAAAGCAAATAAGATAGTGGACACTTCTGGGATACAGTACACCTATCTTGTTAATATGGAACCTAACGAGGAAGTTAGTTATGAATATACTTTTTTTGGTCTTGAACAAGGAAGAACATATTCAGTTGAAGCAATAGGGAATACTAGCTTTAATTTAACTTTTTCTCAGCGTTCTCAAAAAAATATTACTATCAGTTATCCAATCGAAGATGATAGTTTATTGTTTTTAGAAAATAATTGCGAACAAGGGTTTATTCATGTTGAAAGTCCATTAAAAAATATTCAGCCAAGTATTAGCACTTTCCCTGGCGCGGGTTTTACTTCTGATAATGGTTATTATCCTGGCTATAATTCCGAAACTAATAAGTACGGTTTTACAACTTGGAATGGTTTTGATTCTGAAGATAATTTTACTTTACAAGTAGATGGAAGGGATTTTAAACAAGTTGGGAAAAATTACGACAATATAACGTTACACGGGGATTATGACGCTGATATGGAGGCTTATCCTGAATTAACATTAAACTATAAAGAAGATATTGATGAAGGCATTGCATGGATGGAGTGTCGTTTAGATATTTTTCATGTGACGTATGGAGAAACTAGCAAAAAACATTCTTATATAGCTTACAGCAATTCAATTTCTCGGCCTTTGTCTTTTGAAGATTTGAACATTTGGGTAAGATATGTAAATGGTTTGCTTGACATAGTTTTAACCAAGAAGGAGGGTTGAAGATGATAGGCTTTTTGGGATACAACTTTTTTGCGGACGGAAATGCGGCAGACCCCATGCCTGTCTATAATTTTAAATCAAATTCTCTTTCTGCTGGTGGATTTGTCATAAAACAAATCAGACTTTCAAAAAATACCGAATTTGAAGAAACTGTAAACATTAGTGATATTTGGGATAAAGACACTTTGCTTTTAACTCATTTTGATAAAAAAACTTTACAAGCAGGGTATTTTCCTGACGCTTTTTCTCGTGCCTATAAAGCAAGAATCAAAAGAAGAGAAGTTGGAACTGGAAATTGGTTTACTATAAAAGAATTTGATTTAAGAAACAAAAATACTGTAATAACTTTTGATGATTATTCAGCAGTAAAAAGCAATGTAACTTATGAGTATGCTATTGTTCCAATGGATACGGATACAACTGAAGGTCAATATTTTACGCGCCGTGTTCTAAGTCAGTATAAGGGTGTTTTTATTTGTACTGTTGACACAGCTTTTAAAATGTATGCTCAAGTATCTTATGGAGATACCCAACAAAATCAAAAAGTTGATATTTATGAACCTTTGAATAAAAAATACCCTACTTTAATTAGTAACGCAACGACAAATTATAAGACAGGCAGTCTTGCGGGGATGATTCTTCAAGACAACTATGATGAAGAAGAAAGAGTTCCTGACAGAAAAGCTATCGTAGACAAAGCAAATAGTTTTTTAGAGTTTGTTACCGACAAGCAACCAAAAGTAATAAAGGATTGGAACGGGAATGCTTTTTTAGTTGTATTTATTGATGCTCCTTCTTTAAATTATGATTCTAATTATGGTATGGGTGTTATCAATGCTTCTGCTGATTGGGTTGAAGTAGGTTCTGTTGATAGCAGAGATGATTTGTATTACGCTAATTTAATTCCAAGTAAGGAGTAAAATTATGTTTACAAAAAAGGATTTTGATATTTTAAAACAGACTTCTTTCATTCGTTACCTTAAAGTAAAAGTGCTATCTTTAAATAAATTTGGTAATTTCAGACAAGTTGATGAAATTAGTGGGAAGATGTTAAGTTGTTCTGTAAATGTGGATGCTGATAGTGACTTACGGCGGAGCTGTTCAATAGAGCTTGTTGTTGAAAATAAGGAGCTTGAAGTTTCTCCTGGTAGCGATATTTGGCTAGATAAATATATTTCTCCGCAAGTTGGATATGAAGATAGGACAACAGGTGAAATTTACTGGTACAACCAAGGGATTTATCTTGTTGATGCACCTTCTTGGCGGTACGATGCGACAACAAATTCTTTATCCATTCAAGGTTTGGATTTAATGTCAAAACTAACTGGCACAAGAAATGGTTATTTGCCTGGTATTCCAACTGTTGTTCCTCAAGGAAGCTCTGTAAAAGGGGCTATTATTGCGGCAATTCAACTTATGGGGTTTAATAAATACATTGTTAACGAATGTCAAAACGTAGATGGAAGTATTCAAGAGGTTCCTTATGACATTCAAATTGACCAAGGCGGCACTATATATGATATTCTTAGTGAGTTAAGAGATATACTTCCAAATTATCAAATCTATTTTGACGTTGACGGAGTATTCCATTATGAACCTATTCCAGATGATGATAATGATTCAGTCTTAATAGACGATTCTTTTTTAAAATGGATTCTTATAGGCGAAGATATTGATACAGATTTTCAGGCGGTAAAAAATGTAATCGAAGTATATGGTAGAACGCATGATGTAAGTTATTATTATAGCGATGCTATTTATGGAGTAGTTAGATATGAGGGTGCTAATGTAGGTGCTATTGAAGTAAAGTATGCACCTCAAGGAACCTTGTTGGACGGTACTTTGATTGGTCTTACTGTCCCTAACTATAGCGGTAATTTATATTTTATTGCAGAGTATGATTTGGTGGAAGAAGAAATTGAGGTTACTGAACTTTATGAAATTTATGACACTAATGGTTCTAGGCTTTATGAATTACCCAAAAAAGAATATGCTGTATTACAATATAAGGACAAAGAACTTGGTGGAGGATATTTTGTTTATATTGGAAGGCAACAGGCTTATGGAGAAGCAAGCGACAACGATATAAACAGTCCTTTTTATATTGGTGGCTCCGTAGGAAGTATTCGCAAAGTTTGTTATGGCGGCGAATATGATAATATAACAACAGACGATTTGGCCTTGCAACGTGCGGCAATAGAACTATATTGGGCGGCAAGACTTAATGACACTGTAAAATTAACCACCTTGCCTGTCCCTTGGCTTGATGTCAATATTTTAATGCAACATGCAGTTAGAGACAATGAAGAAATGAAAAAATACATTGTTAAATCTTACTCTGTTGATTATAGCGAAGGAGGAACTTCCGAGATTACTGCTATGACTTTTTATCCTTATTACGCAACAGCGGCAGTTGAAAAAATAGTTTTGGCTATTCACGGTTCTTCTGGTACGGAAATTGTAATTCAAGATGCGAATTTAGAAAGTGTCGCTATTGGCACTATAGGGGCTTCTGGTGTTTTGAATCTACAAGTTAAAGGAATGGGTACTTATACTATTGTTGCAACCTTAAACGGCTCAACAATCAGTAGAGATATAAGTATTTATCAAAAAGGAACAACGGATGTTTATGTTTAAAGGAGGCATATATGGCAACAAGTTTTCCTGGTGCCGTTCAAACTTTTGACAAACGATTAGATTTAGTAGAATCTGATGCACCTTTGGTCAAGCAATATCAAGAAGCCATGCAAAACGGTGATTTGAGTTTGGCGGCAACCATTTTAGAAAAAATTCCTGACCATGATAAAAAACTTATTTCGGCAGAATTTTTGAATGACATGACAGATACTATTGAAGCAGTTGAAACATTTTTTTTAGAAAGATATACACCTGGATATATTGTTTCTGAAAGTCAACCATCCGGTCAAAGTAATGGCGATTTTTGGTTTCACATTACAAAAAAACTGTGAGGTAGTTTATGAAATACAATCTAAGAAGACAAGATATTCATTTAAAAGATAGACCTTTATGGGAAAATATTAAAGAATCTTGGCAACAAAAAAGATATAGCGAAGCTATTAAAGAGGTAAAAAGTTCTCAACTAAAAACAAAGGCGTCTACAGCCAATTCATTAAACGAAATCGTAGATTATTTGGAAAAAGTGCAGAATGATGATGATAAAGATTTTAAAAATGATTTAATCCCTGTAAGCAAAAATGAACCACCAGATTTAAAAATTGGGCAAATTTGGTTTAAGACAGACAAAGAAAGAATAGTTCCTTACACTTTTGCTCAAGTTACTCAAAAGAATTTGACTTTTGCACAAATTACGGCGCTAAATATTACCTGGGAAACAGTGAATAAGGGAGGATGGTGAATATGGCGACAGTTACAAAATTTGTTGATACAGATGCTTTTAGCACCACTACATTTAATAATAAAATTGATGAAATCAATCAAGGATTTTCTTCCTTAGAAGGGGCTGGACTGAAAGATTGCATTATTGTGGGCACTTCGGTTGCAAATAATCTAAGTCTTCCTTCTGGGTCAATTTCTAAAACATTGGGTTACACTCAGTCAGATTGTGATTATTACTGTACTTCAAATAGTTCTACAAACACAACTATGTTAAATAATATTTTTGCTCAACCTACTGAAAAAGGTTTTCGTAAAGTAGTGTTTTTACCAGGTATATATTTAGTTAATAATACTTTGAGAATCGCAGATGCTTATCAAATTGAGGGGCGTGGTGGCGCAACAATTCAACGAGATACTTCTATGCTTGACGGAAATCCAACAATAGCTATTCGTTCTAGTAGTGGCCCAGTTTGTTTTGATGGAATAATTTTCTATAATGATTCAGCTATTTCTAGCAAAACGTATTTTGTAGAAGCCGCTCAACCGGCTAATATTATTATAGAAAATTGTTATTTTTATAATAATGGTGGAAATAGCGGTAATTGGTGTGGTATAAAGATGCCCTCATCTAATAGAAATATTATAAAAGGCAATTATTTTAACCAGCTTGAGTATGGCATCGAGATAGGCTCAACAAAGTATTCTAAAATTGAGGATAATTATGCGCGTGTAACAACTTTTTGTTGTTGTTCAGCTTCCGCCGAAATTGAAGAAAATGCTTTTTTAAATAATAGAGGTTCATTTGGTTTCTTCATGTTCGCTTTAGCGAATCCTAATACATTAAGTGCCTTTAAAAAGAATATTGTTAGTAATAATGATATAAAATGTACTTTGCTTTTTGGGTATCAAGATGAAAGCCCTACGTTATATCAGAATAATGTTTATAGTCAAAATATTATAAGAGGCATGGTTGCCGACCTTACTATTTCAGGAAGCTATGATGTCATAATCGGAAACATTAGTAATAAAACGCTTTCGGGTACTGACGGTAGCGCAGTAGCAAACAATGTAGTTGATTCAACACTAACTTCATAAGGGTGATTATATGGCAGAATATAATTTTACGATAGAAAATAAAACTTCCGTTGGATATGACCAATTATATCCAGCGACTAAGGGCGAACAGGTTGATGTATCTTCTGTTGCTTCGACTATTGGAGAATCAGGCCCTTTAAATGTAGAACAAGCTTTAACAAGTCTTTATTCTACGGCTACCAATAAAACAGGCTTCCCTAAGATTGTTACTACTATTGAACCAGGTAGAATAAATTCAAATATGGACAGTTTAACTACCTATTATAGTTACAATTTACCTTTTGCCAAAACATTAACTAAAATGCCTTCTATGGTATTTTTAGACATTGGTCGAAACTCTGATAAAGATTGGAACAAATTGACGCCTACTTTCACTAGCGGTTATGGCTGTATGCATAATGTTAGGTTGTTTCTAATTCGTCAAGATGATGGCACTTTTAACGCTTATGTATGGGGGCCAACAATGTCGAACGCGCCATTTCTACCAACTTCTTCTGGAACATCTTATGATTATAGTAAAAATAATGTTGCTTTTGGTTTTTATTATGCTACAAACGTTGACAGAGCGCCAACAAGTAGTTCATCTAAGGCGCTATTTTCTTTTACTTATTGGGGCAATAATAATTCTACATTTAGTATGTTTGGGGGGACTAGCTTTACTCAATATCCAACAGCCGCAGCTTCCAGTGCTTATGTTGTTTATATTGGCAGTTTTTCATATAACTTAACTGGCGTTAATTTTAGTATGTGGTATGGCTCAAATAGAAGTAGCACAAATTATAATTTGGTTGATTATAGAGGTATTGTATATGAATAATATATATTTTAAGCGAATAAAGTCTAGTGGGATAATTGAACAAGTTGGACAAGTAGAGTCCGTAGAATATCTTCCTGAAGGTTGCGAACAAGCAACAGAAGAGGAATACAATGATTTTTTTAATAATATTAAATCAAGTTTTTCGGATGAATATATTCTACAAGGGATTCGCCAAGAAAAAATCCAGCAAATGTCAGAAGAATGTTCTAAAACAATACAAAAGGGCGTTCAGTATAATGGAAAGATATATAGCTTAACTCCAAATGACCAAATAAATATTGATTCAATGTTTAATGCAGTATTGGCGGGAGCAAAAGAATATCCATATCATGCCAATGGAGAAAGCTGTTGCAATATGAAAGCAGAAGATATTCTTAATCTTTATGTGCTTTATAAGAAAACAGTAACTTATTATACCACATACTATAATCAACTGAAAATGTATATTGATACTCTAACCGATAAAAAAGATGTTGAAAAAGTATTTTTTGGGCAAGAGTTGACAGGTGTTTTTCAGGAACAACTTGAAGATATGATGGCAAGTGCAGATGTACAGATGCAAAACATTATTGCAAAGTTGAAAGGTTAAAAAATGGCAGAATATAATTTTACGATAGAAAATAAAACAAATACTGGATACGACCAATTATATCCAGCGACTAAGGGCGAACAAGTTGATGTAAGTGACATTGCAACAGATTTGGGATTAAGTGGAACAGTTAATGTGAATGATGCTCTTAAAGCGGCCTATGAACATGGTGGTGGCAGTAGTGGGGCTACGCCTGAACTTACTCCGATTGTAGCGACAAGTTCAGATGGATTGACGTACACTTGCACAGCTTCTCATATTACAAGTTTAGCAAAGGGCGCAATGCTTACTATAATGCCCAATACAGTAAGCAAAAGAGTTGACCCTTATCTTAATGTCAATGGCTTGGGTAACAAGTATATTGAACGAGCTTTAGGGACATCTTTGACTTCTATAAAAGATTTCAGAAATATTAGTTGGATGTCAGCAAATCGTCCTTTAAGATTGATGTACAATGGCACCTATTGGATTGCGGCGGATTACGTTTCTGTTGATTATACTGATTTGGAGGGGTTAAAAGGAACTACTTCATTAGGTACAAGAAAAGGTACTGATTCTGATACCATGCAAATTCCTACTTCTGCACGGGCTAGATTTTTAATTTATGGTAGTGATTCTGGTGGCATAAGTGAATGTTTGTTTTTTGTTACTTCTCTTCAAAGCGGAGCTAAGTTGTTTTATGGAGCCTCTGCGCCTGCGAATATAAGTTTTTCAAGTATATCTTGGAATACATCAAATATATCTATCGAATTTTCAACGGCAGGTAATTATCTGACAAAAGACAGGTGTAATTCTGGTTTGTGTGATTATTGGTACATTATCTTTTATTGAGGAGTGTTGTTATGAGATACATTAAAATAGAAGAATATATCAATGGAGCGCATGAGAACTTTGTAACTGAAATAGAAATATCAACACCAGAAGGTTATGCTTTAATTCCAGATGAAATTGAGATTCCTTCTACTTTTCCTTTTGTTAATATTGAATTAGATGAAAACAATATTGTCAAAGAACTAATTCCTGTTTCAGTATTTAATATTGATATTTCTCCTTTAAGAAATCAAAAATTAGTAGAAGTTTCTGATAAATGCAGTAAAGCTATTGTTGCTGGTTGCGACGTAACTTTAGAAAATGAAACTGTTAAACATTTTTCTATGGAAGAAACAGACCAAATCAATATTTCAACCGCATTAGATGCCGTCAAGAATGGAATGAAAGAATATCCTTATCATGCTGATGGCGAATTATGCGAATTATTCAGTGCTAATAATATTAAGTTAATTAGTAATGCTTTTGTTCAGCACAAGCTTTATCATTTGACTTATTGTAATCATCTTATGTCTTGGATTAAAAGATGCAATAAGATGAAAGAATTAAAGTCAATTTATTATGGAATTGAACTTCCTGATGATTTAAAAGAAAATATGAAAAAAATTTTAAAAGTGGAAGGAAGTGATATAGGTGGCACAAGCAGTGCAAATGCAACGGAAGAATGACAGTGGAGTGTATGAAAATTATTATCCTGATACTGTAATGAGTCAAGTTGAAGGTGGTATTGCGATGAAGGCCAAAGTTGTTGCTATAACCGGTGTAGCTAATCAGACTATTACAATATCAGGTGATATTTCTCAAACTGTAACAACCGATAATGATGGCAGTGCAATGATTTATTTGCCCTATGGTAGCTATACTTTAACCGCTGATTCTAAAACAAAAAGTTTAGTGATAGATGCTATTAAAGTGTATAATATCACTTTTTTTGATGTAGAATCTGTTTTGAACGACAATGATTGGGCAACTATTAGCAATGTTAGCAGTGCGGGATTGGCTAGTAGCTATTGGAGTATTGGAGATGCCAAAGCTATAAATTTAA
>ERZ1024475.2-NODE-2-length-74255-cov-56.739906_pt1 | contig 74255 bp, 92 predicted proteins | sample MGYA00520801_ERZ1024475 | MGnify/ENA primary metagenome ERZ1024475 (study PRJEB33242, sample SAMEA3444311) | Homo sapiens | biome: Host associated; feature: Gastrointestinal tract; material: Stool | place: Uganda | collected 2011-01-01 ...
TCTGGGCAGTAGTGCTTATCGCCAATCTCTGCCCATTCGCTTTCCATTGCTTGCTCTTTTGCAGTTCCTTCGTCCAACCAAGCCGCAATGCCATTAAACTCATCAATGAACGTCTTTCCACATCTGTCACAAATGATAGAGTACATAGTAACTGGCTTAATCATATTCACCTCCTTCTTTTTTGAATAAATCATCAATATAGAGCCAGTTTTTTATAGGTGCTCTCTCAACAAATCCTTTCCAAGACTTGAAGTCTCTTACTTGGGCTAATGAATAATAGTTACCTACATTATAGTGTAGCAATATCCATTCATCATATCCCTCTGGCTCTTCGTCTTTTTGGTGCCACAACTCCTTCAAGAACTCTTCTCGCATCCACTTAGCACCATGTCTAAACCCCTCTGCTATAAACGGAGCATCCTGTGAAGCAGGATATCTATTGTTGCAATAATATCTTGCAGCTTCTTCTATTTTCTTATCGTCTATCATATCTAGTCCTCCACATTAATTCTTAAATAACTCATCAAGAATGCTACTGAAATTTGGATTATCAATAACGGCTTGAGCATCTTCTTTATTCTTGAAATAAACAGTTCCTTCGTTGTAAAGACTACTAGTAGTAATACCATAAGCGCCGGTTCGCATTATATTATACTTGTATTCTCCAGAATTTTTCCAATCCGGTTTCCAATCTCCATTATAATAGCTAGCGATGTTCATGAGCTTGTTTATTGCATCTAGCTTATTCTGATTCTTTATAAAAAGATTCACTTCTGCACAACAATCTTTTGCAATTAGGCTAGACCATACATCATTATAAGTGATAGATTTATTCTTGAACGATATAACGCCAGCATTAAAATCGCTGTTCTCAACATCTATCTCCATTCCTCTAGGAATATTAATAGTTAACTTACTTCCTGCGATTTCCATACTTACTCCTCCTCTTTAGTTCCATACTCCTGTTGCAACTTCTTAACCTCGCTCACGAACTTGCAGACATCAATATCGCAATCAATCACCTCTTGATGGTTTTTGATAGCGTCTTCTATCAGATGAGTGCATTCTTCCGTGAAGCCACAGATATGATCACCTTCGATGGTGTAGAGATATTTGTGGGTATTGTAGTAGGCACACTGGCAGAGAGATAAACCCTCTGAGTTTAGGCGTTCCCTAACTTCGGGATTATTGATGCGAAGGACCACCATCTTACATTTACTCGAATAGTACTTGCGATATTTGATGCGGTCGGTTACGATGATTGCTATAGCTACCAACCACAGGATAGCTAGCACTATGATAACATCTGTTTGAATTGTATTCATAACTTTCATTTTGTTTAATTGTTTATCTTAATTCGTCCATTCTTCCAGGATTTTGGATATTCAGTTCCTTGTTGACATCATGGAGGCTGACGGATGGTAATGTATGAGTATCGGGGTCTAAGCCCTTCGACTTGCAATAGTTTCGCCATGCCTCTATGCCATGAGGTTTCTTTGCATCCTCAGCAGCCTTACGTCGCTCCTCTTCTTTCTTGCGCTCGTTCTCTACCCTTCCACGCTCTTTCAACAGGTCTGCCTCGTAAGCTATCAAGGATTTCATTATATCCTGTGGATTGATGGTCTTTCCGTTGTTGATGAGCTTGTTGTATTCGCCATTGGTAAAGGCTACGAAGAAGTAATCGAGTTCGGCAGGGGTGATATAGAAATACTTTGTACAGATACGCTGAGCAAGCAACTGAATCTGATAATCTGTCGCATTATCGTAGGCACCAAGATAATAGAGAAGGTCTATCAGCCGTCCTGTTACCCATCCTACGAGGTCTCTGAGTCCACCACGTTTCTGAATATCCAACATGGTTTCCTTATTCTTCTTTATAGCCTCAGTTAAGGTTGCAGGACGCTGATAGTTTGCCTTATCCCTGATGATAGGCACTCGCGATGAGTCGGGCAGCGCGCTCTGAACGTTGGATATTCCGTTGTTGTTCATAATTTACAGGTGTTTCTATTTCGTCTTCCCATCTTTCACCATTCAGATAAGTGAGTGGATGCATTCGGAATGGAATATTGGCATTAGGTACGATCGGGTCAGTCGGCTTGCGGGTCGATGCCACGTAAGCAGGAACGGCTGCCATGCAAGCTAATTTATCAGCTAGCTTTAGTCTGTTCCACTTTTCTTCTGCCTTTTTCCTACCTTTCTTATAAGAATAAGCTTCCCAAAACTCCTCAAATGTTGGAGCTTGCTCAGTTTGGATGATAGCAGAAGATTCTTCAACCTCCAAGTCTACCGTCTCTACTTCGGTATTGTTATCGAACAACTCAGAAGGCTTGTAATACCTACCCGTAAGCGCCCATCTTGCACCGGCTACAAAAGCGTCCTGCAGGGGTTCGCATTCCGAATATTTATTTGCCTCTGAATGGATTTCCTTTAACGTTTTCATAAGCTATATGATTTTTGATGATTTATACCCAACCGGCACCCGAGTTTTCCAGTTCTCGTTTGCAATACTGCAAACCTACTTGGTCGTCGGGTTCCGGAATCATGATACTGCGGACATTTGCGTAATCTATCACGTTTCGGATAACGCTGCTAGCCTCTGCTGTATTGAGGGAAGTAAGAGGCTTGTATTTGCGGTTTCCTGTCTTGTCTACCTCTTCGGTATAGAAGATGTAGCTGCAAACGTTGCGCTGAATATCACGAAGCGTTTCGTAGAAGGTCTGCCCTAACTTTAGGGCGAGATAGCTAATCATGAAGTGAAGATAACTGGACTGCTTATCGGTCTGAATGGGGTGAAACTTCTTTAATTCGATATTATACCCACATTCTTTGGCCTTCTGAACTTCCTTCACGATTTTCAGATAGTCACGAGGATCATTAGGATTGTATACACTCATATTATGATAATTACATTAGATTGATTACTAAACCCTTGCAAGCATAGTCGGTTGGAACACCGAGGACCTGCTGGAATTTGTTTACAGCAATATTGGGGTTAAGATGGCGTGCAGAACCATGAATGAGGACGATGCGCTTGGCGGTATTGGCTGCCTTGCATTCGTTGAGATACTCTATAGAGTGTGCCAGACTCATGTGGGAAAGACGGATGCGGTCGGCTTGGCTGACTATCGTCTTGCCTTCGTTTACGGCTTTCTCTAGGAGAGAATCATCATAGTTGCATTCTGCCAAGAAGTACCGGCACCCTTGAACTACATTTTCCATATTGTAGCAATCGGTAAAGAACATCATGGTTCCCATTTCCGGATGATGAATGAGGAAAGAGAAACAAGGAACATCGTGTTCTACCTTCATCGGGGTGATGCTAAAAGCACCAAGGTGATAGGTCTGTTCTTTGAGCATGCCTTTTACCCCCTTGCATTTCTCGGATAACTCTTCGGTAGAGTAAGCATCGATTCCTGCCCTCAGAAAGTCTTTAGCATTTTTTGCATGGTCGCCGTGGGAGTGACTGATAATCACTCCCACGCATTTTGATGTTTTGAGGTTTGCAACTTTCTTTACTTCCTGCAACGGACGACCTGCCTCTATACAGAGCTGCTGACCATTACTAGCCTCCAGTACGTAGCTATTGCCTTGACTATTGCTATTTACTACTATCAACTTCATACTTAACTCAAACTAAACTTTTGAGCCTGTTGTTGTGGCTGCTCATCATGTACTTCCTCGGCATTCACGACTTCACCGGTATCAGCATTGACCGTGATAACGTTCTTTGCCTCGGCAAATTCCTCGTCACGCTGAACGATAGCAGAAGGAGCCTCGTCAAGGTTTGTAATGTCATTTGATTCGATAGAGAGTTCTCCCCACTTCGACAGGAGTCTTCTGAGAACAGTCTTGATGGCCATACTTTCGAAGTTGGAATACCAACCTACACCATCACCACTTCCGTTGGCCGCCTGTGTGAGAGCTATTTCCTTCAACTTCTCAGCATCAACCTTGTCGCTGAACTTAACGGTAGGACTATACTGCTTTGCATAGCGGCATACCTCATCAAGAGTCATGTAGAGAAGTTTGGTAAGACCATCCTTCTTCTTGAAGTAGGCGAAGTAGCCGATTGGAGTATTCGAAATCTGAGCACCCGAAAGGTCAAGCTTTCCTGTAACCTTGTCGTAATGGTTGAACTCACCTTCGTATACGACATCAGCATTGATTGTCTCGTACTTGCCGGTACGCATAGCCAACTGGAGATAACCCTTCGTACCGATAACGAGCGTAGGAGTCATTACTCCTTTGTTCTTGAACGGAAGGAGATATGCCTGTCCTAGCTGCTTATTGAGAGGCAAGCGAAGGGAGGCTGCTTTCAGAGCCTCAGCCATCAAATCATTCGGTTTGCACTGGAGCAACTTTTCATCGGATGAAAAGATTTCCATGAGTGAGGTACAGAAAGCACCTTTGTTCTCCTTGAGTGAACTCTGCAACAGGCTCTGGTAATAACTATTGTTCATTACCGCCTGAAAATTCTTAACTGCTACTGCCTTCTGAGAAGGCTGTGCCTTTGCTACTGCTGTTTCTGCCATTATTACTTCTCCTCTTCTTTATGATTGATTAATTCCTTAGCGATACCAGCCAAGGCTATTGTTCCCAAAGCAAGATTGATTTCACCACTTTCCGGAAAAAGTTCTATTGGATCAACCTCTACTCTATCGTGGCTATCTAACCACTCCTTTATTCGGCCCGAATCCGTTCCGTCCTTCATACCTCCTCCTAATGCTAAAGTTCCCTTGATAAGGTCTTTGTCAACCGACATTTCTAATTTTAAAGTTTCTGCCATGATTTTATTTACTTATATGTTTGATTAATTCTTCTTTTGTTTTAAACACTTCGCTTTCTTTCCTTGTTGGGAAAACTGCGAACTTATACTGAATAGAGCAAGGTGCCTCGCCTATCTGCTGAAAGAATACGCCAACGATGTTTGCACGTCGGATTTTGTACCCATCGAGCAGATAGACTGCATCACCTATATCGAACTTCGTCTTGATTTGCATGATGTGTTTCAATCCTTTATGGCCAAAGCGAAATAATGCTCAACCTTCAGTTTATCATCCTTTGATACTACAAGACGGATTTGCTGACCGCCTGTGCTGAGTGGATGGTTAACACTTTCGCATTCATCTAGCACAACAGGGACCGAAACATCATAGAACTGACCGATAGTGCGCGCGATGTCGATTCCGGCATTCACCTTGGCAGCACCATTGAGGCGGCTGTAAGGCACACCATTGTGATAACATTCGCAATAAGGTTTCTTCTCACCATCGAGTTTTGGAAGGAACAGACTCCATTTTACGAAACGGAAGTGCTGATTGACCTTATCTTCGAGAGCCTTGCAAGACAACTGATAGAACTCGTTTGTGATGTTGAGTTTATCGTCAATATCATCAAGCTGTTCCTGGAAGATGGCTTTATCCTTCTGTGCTGCTTCGATATGAGCCATTGTATTGTCGTAAGATGCTTTTGAGGCGAGGTGTTCGATGATTTCATCATATCTGTCAGCGAGCGGCTTTCGCTCTTCATCGAGTGCTTGAAGTAACTTGTCGTTATCCTCGTTGCTATCGGATGGTTTGTCGAGTTCTGCCTGCAACTCGCCAATCTCTTTCACTACCTGCTGATACTCTTCCTTGGAGGCAAGAATCTCCTCGTAGGTACTAGGAACATCTGCATCAACATCTGCCTTATGCTTTTCAGCCTCTGAGAGGACTTGGTGAGCCTTGACAAGCTGGTTTGTGGTGGTCTGACGATCATCATTCAGTTTATCCAACTCTTTGTTGAGTTCGGTGTATGCGCTTTGGAGTTTGGCAAACTCATTGTTGAGTTCCTTCATATCCTCTGCCTTGCGAGAGTTGAACAGGTTCTGAGATTCCTGTTTGAGGAGCTGAACATCACCGAGAGGGAGAGCCTGACCGCAATGAGGGCAGAAACCTTCCTTATCATCCCATTTCCAAGTACGCTTGGCAATTTCATCGCTACGCTTGTTTAAGTCGCTAACCTTCTTCTTGCACTCTTCAATCTGAGCGTTTATCTGAACCTCGGTGGTAGGATAGCCACTCATGACGGCTTTGAGGTTGTCAACCGTAGATTCTGCCTTATTGAAGGCTGCGTTGGCGTTGAGAACATCGCTTTGGTGCTTGGTCATGTTATCGGTAGATTCCTTGTCTGCACCCTGTTCCATCATTCGCTTGCGTTTTTCGGCAAATTCAATCTTTTTTCTGATTGCGTCAAGGCGAACTCTGTCTGCTCCACCGGTGCGAATCTGCTGAATCTTGTTGACAATCTCTATCAGTTTTTCTTTCAGCTCAGCCTTTTCTTTCTCCATGGACTCCCAATCCTGCTTTGGTGGAAGGGTCTTGTCGAGTTCGGCAAGTCTGATAGGGACCGCATCGAGTTCCTTCTGAACTTCTGTACGCTTGTGCTTGAGGTGGTGAAGGATGGCATCAATATCTTTCTGTTTGAGAAGTTCAACAAGATAATCATACTTCTCTTCGCCCTTCGTGATGTCTTCGGCAGAAATGTCACCCGCCAAAGACTGAAGGAATGCACGCTGATTCTGCCAAGTCATACCAAGGAACAGATTAGGACAGATGCACCACGAAAATGGGTTTTCTTGGAAGATGTCGTTAACTACTTTGTCGAAATCTCCGGCGGTAGTCAATTCTCCATCAACATAGTACTTGAAGGTATTGGTGCATTTATCACCTTTCCACTTGTCGGTCAGAACTCGCTTGAACGAGATTTCATCACCATCTACCAACATAACCAACTCGGATGAATGCTCTATCTCCTTGATAATATTATGATTCTCATCGAAGGTTTTGATGTCGAGCTGCATGCCGTTGGTGTCAGTGCCGAATAATGTGTACATGATGGCATTTCCGATAGTGCTCTTGCCTCTTCCGTTGTCTCCCGAGATAACGGTTAAGTCTTCTCCGAAATCGAAGACTCCGGCACGGATGCCACAGAAATTTTGCAGTTTAAGTGTTTTGAATAGGATTTTCTTCATTTTTATCTTTGTTTAAAGTTTCTTCTTTTTCTCTCAGTTCCTTATCGTATTCCTCGAATGCCCTTGCTGTAGCGTAGGTGAACTGGTCGCTATTACGCATGGCGTTCAAGATAAGGTTTTTGAGGTCTTCGGGCGATGCGTGCATGAATGCGTATGCCTTCGGAATGGTTCTGTCACCCATGAGGACGATGCAACGGAAATGCTTTGCCTCATCCCCCATTTTATCAACAATATCAAGTACCTTCTTGATATGATTGAAGAAATTCTGTCTGATATTCTTTTTCATGATTTCTTTTTTTAAAAACCTGCCTATCCTCACGGACGAGCAGGAAAAATGATTTTAAAATTATGTAAAATAACGCTAAAAACTAATTCTTATCTGTTGATCCTAAACCGCTACGAGTGCTGGTTACCTTGCCAAGTTCCAAGTTAGTATCTGGAACGTAAGTGAAGGCACCCTGGCAGATGCGTTGGGAATAAGGAATAACGAACTTGAAACCGAGCAGACGCATGATGCGATGCTTTAACCTCCATCTGCCCGACTTGACGATGGCATGGACTTCTTCGCCATAGCCGCAATCAATCAAACCGAGAATCACATCAAGATTCGCTCTGACCTTGCCTAGATAGTCGCCATGTAGGAGCCATGAAGGGAAATAAACATCTAACAACATTCCTTTGCCCGACATGCCACTACGTGGCTGAATCAGCATTTTCATATTTGAAGGAAGTTGTATCTTGAACCCGAGCGGAACGTAAAAGCGTTTGTTTGGAATTACTTCCGTGTCCTTACTACAATGAAGGTCGTAAGCGGCATCCGTCTCATACGACTTCGTTGGGAAACACCCTTGTGTTACCAATTCTACATTGATTTTTGTACCTGATTTACTCATATAATCTATTCTTATAAATGTTTCTGTTCTAAAAGTTTGTCTACTTCTTTCTGATAGAAGGCTATCAACTGATTATACTCAAAGAGTGACCAGTTCTTGTTTTCTGTTCTTGCCCGAGCCTCTATCAAGTCAACCCTCTGTTCGCCAATCTGCTTGATAAGCGCACGGCGATACATCTGAATATTGCCTTGATTGAAAATATTGCAAGCTACACATTGTGGCCGGCAGTTATCTTCGCTGAATCGGGTTGACATGTAACGCCTCGACATGTAATGACCGTTCTGAATTTCCTTCCAAGGGAAAACCTTGCCGCAACTGATACATCGGCAATAACCTTTATCATCAGAATATTTCAGTCGGATATATTTAGAGAAGACCGCATCTAGCTTATCTCTCAGCTTACTTTTGCTAAGTCCGGCTTTCGCCTTCTTCTCTTGATCCTTCTTGGCTTTATCCCAAGGAGTCTTCTTTATAGGTGTCCTCTTGAGAGGAGTTTTCCTTTTTAAAACCATATTGCATGTAATTATCATTTGTAAAGTTTGAATACTCGCCCTCGGGCTTTCCTATGTCTGAGGACACATTTTTAATTTTCGAGTTGAGGATATTAATTTTCCTCAGCTTTGACTCGAAGATTCCTAAGGGTGCCCAAGGGTTTCTTTCGAGTTCTCTGTATATTGCGAGAACCTTTCTCCGGTACTTGTGGAGAGTAGGTTCGGATAAATCTATCATAAGCCATTGATTTTGAAGTTTAAGAAAAACCTGCCTATCCTCACGGACAGACAGGGAATAGATAAAAATTTTAAAATTTGTATATGAAGTCGCTGCCGCTGCAGCGAATAATTATTTACAACGAAAAATACATAATAGTCCACCTTAGGGATTCGGACCCAACTTCCCGATTTGATAAGAATGTATTAAGGATTTACACAAAACAGTTTCGGGCGTGCTAACCAATTACACCATTGGTGGATAACGGCATCATGCGCTACCATGAATTTAAGAGCCATGCTCACCGCTATAGTGACTTAACACTATTCGACTTTACACTTTTCCAATATGTCAAAGAACTTATGCCCACAAACGGACAATGGGATTGTTCCGGAAACTGCTATATATAATAAGGTATAAAACGAAAGGTGCTGGTAGAATGCTCGACCACAACATTTCCTTATGGTTCGTGGCGCATGATTCAACGCAAACAACTTATATTGCCACTGGGTCTATACCGCTCCACACCTAACAATTTCAAGAAAGTTATAATAACAATATTCCAAAGCTATTTTGGGGATTCGAGACGAGTTGAACGCTTTTGCTCGGGTTTCCCCGCTCACTCCGAGTGAGCTAGCTCGATTCCCATGTTTAACTCCTATGCTCACGCACAAGAGTGAATTGTAACTAGTAACCAACTCTATCTATTGAAGATAGGTTTTGCAAATGAGAAAAAGAACTTTCTTAATTAAGCAATCGTTTAACTATGCTCACGCACAACCAAATTTACAAACGCATATTGTCTGAATAACTAATCTAAAAGTTCAACAGCCAAATATTTCACACTTAAACACTTTATCTGAGTTGCGGCACCTTTACAGGTTCTGCTCCGTAGCGATTCAGAGCACAGGAACGAATGTCCTGAGCCTGTTGGCTATTACTACGGTAAGCTAGAGCATTGTAGACAGTAGCCTTGCCACAACCAAAAATCTTCATGATTTTAGGAATTTTATCTTTATCAATCAATATTTTTTCTGTTTTTACGACTTTATTCATATTATTTTTTGTATATTTGCACCATAAATCTGTTTAGAACGAGTTTTATTCTCGTTTACGGATGCAAAGATACATGTTTGTGGACAAATATCCAAGCATGTAGGTATTTATTTATAGTTAATTTACGTATTTACACATTTATAAACACTAGCAGTATGGAAGGATTAAGAGATAGAATCAACGAGGTGAAAGACCATTACAGGCTGTCTAACAGAGGGTTTGCTGACGCTATCGGGGCAAAACCTGCTGCTACGAACAACTATTTGAACGGCACAAAGGAGCCTTCAATGGAGTTTATAGACAGAATACTGACTACATACGTAGACATATCAGCAGATTGGCTACTTTGTGGCAGAGGCAGTATGTTTTACGATGCAGACAAGCAGACGGACGAAAAATTACTGAAAGAACTATCAGAAACAAAAGTAAAGTTGCTAGTACAGGAAGGAGTGGTTAAGGAGTTAAAGCAAATCATCAGCGAGAAGATTGCTGAAAGAGACAAAAGCCTTGTTGGCTGATACAATAAAGGGGAGCCTTCGCAAAGAAGACTCCCCTTATTGTTTTACATCTTGCCTTCGAGGGCATCGAAAGCAGATTGTACATCCTTATTTAATGTACGTGCGTATCTAGTAGTCTGGCGCAAGGTTGTGTGACCAAGCACTCTTGCCACGATATTGATAGGCATTCCCTTCGACAAGAATAGGGTTGCCGCAGTCGCTCTACCCATGTGGGTGTGCAATCTGTCAACACCAACCATCTGCCCGATCGCCTTCAAATAATCATTATACTTCTGATTCGTCATTCTAGGCAGCTTGAAGTCATACTTCTGTAGTATCTCCAGGGCAGGTTTGAGAAGTTGAAACACGAAATCCGTATCTGTTTTCGTTCTCTTAGCGTGATAGAACATCTTGCCGCCAATCTCCTCGCAGTTAGTATAATCGAACGATGCAAGGTCAGAGTATGCAAGTCCGGTGTAGCATTGAAAGAGGAACAAATCTCTTGCATGGAGAATATGAGGTGTTGAGAGTTTCAGTTTCTTGATGGCAGCAAACTGCTCTTCTGTGACACAATCAACATACTGTTTTTCTCCCTTGCCAATATGGAATGGAAGAAACTTATAAGGATTCTGCTCAATAAGTCCGTCTATCATCGCATCATTGATGAACAACTTGAGATACTTGTGATAGTCGTAGATTGTGCATTGAGCCTTATCCTGTCTGTGGAGATACTCATCCATTGAACGCACCTTCGACACATTGCAGTCTTGGAACGATTTTATCTTTCCCCATGTTTTTAGGAATTTGATAAAGACATCGTAGCGTTTCTTAGTATGCTCGCACACCTTGCGCTCATTTCGTCTTCTCTCGCAGTACTCGATGAAAGAAGTTCCTTCGTCTTCTCCGTTCATCTGTGAGATAATCGCATTTAAGTCACAACAGCCTTCCTTAACCATCTTGCTGATGATTTCGTTTGCTCTCGCGCGGTATGCCTGTATGATTTCATTCAGCTCATCCGCATCTTTTCTCTTGATAACCATCTTTGACGCATCAGACCATTGTGTAGTTGTCACTTTTACGCCTGTGGAAAAGTACTTCCTTTGACGCTTGGCACAAAAGCATAATTCTACCGAAACTTCATGTTTTGAGGTCGCTCGCTTCAAACGATTGTGAATAATACTTAAATTAATTTTTGCCATTTTGATAACACATTTTTTACAAGGTGATAACACATTGATAACACACCTTCCGATTCAACAATTTGCGTGAATAATACAAACCATTGTGATTCAGACAGTTATACCCAAAATGCGTTTAAACCAGTTTTAAACCAGTTTAGAAAATCAATCTTTATGACATATCTCTTTTAAAAACAAAAAGCAATCTATATAAGTATCTGTTATTCAATACATTATATAGACTGCTTATTTGATTTTTTCTTGACTAAACGTTGCGTTTTTACGCCTAAAAAGTGATTCCGTTGGGGTCACAACCTATTTCTCACAAATCTGTCTATATCAGCCACTTATCTTTCGGGTGCAAAGATAGTGATAACATTTTTATAACACAAATTTTTAATTACTTTTTAACTATATTTTGCAAAAGTTGAAATTTGGCGGTTTCAAATACTTTTCTTACTTTTGCACTCGTCAATGTGACGATTGATATAAGACTTCGATATTCAACCTGTATTCAATAGGTTCAATATAAATCACGAAATCCCTAGGTCGGCGTCACACGACTTGGGGATTTTTATTTTCCCCGAGTTTTTTTGGCAAGACATACGAGGTTTCATCAGTATCGTCCTCTTCGGTTTACCTGCCGATATATAAAACGACCCTCACTTAGATAGATATATCCCTTTAGTCCTGCTCTGAGCAACCAACCTCAACAGGCAACGCACGACTGAAAGGTTATCCACTGGGATGAAGAAGGCTTGCGGAATGGCTTTTCTATACCTAGGTAAGACTTTTGATATTTGGTACTCTTTGAGTAGGTAAATATATAATTATATAAAACCAAATTTCAAGTCGGTCAATCCTCGCTCCCTAGTGGTGTGCGGAAAAGGTTGGGGTGTACCCTTAAATGAAAGTCGAACTAAAAAAATAATAATTATGAAGAAGATTTTGTTAGCGACCTTAGTTGTCGCAAGTTTGTTCACCTCTTGTAAGGAGCACTTCTCTGACGGAGAGCGTGTAGGTACAGTTACCAAGTTTAGCAAGGCTGGTGTTTTTTGGGATTCTTGGGATGGTCTCTTGAACATTACTCAGACAGGAATGAACTCCAGTGGAGAGCCATTCACTTTCTCTATTGATAATGACCGCAACGACCAACAGAAACTCATCGACACCTTGGTTAAGGCACAGGTGGAGGGATGGAAGGTCAAGATTAAATATCACCAAGTATGGGGTGCGAAGAATGTTTTCAACAATCGCGGTGAGAGTGATTTTTTCGTAGATGATGTAATCGTTCTTGATAAGAATTTCTCTAAGATTGGCGATATAGTGAAGGGAACTTCCAAGCCGAGTGCAAGCGTTCCTAAGCGTGACACCATCCTAGTGAAGATAGTTAAGTAACTAATCGCCCTCTCTTCGGAGGGGGCTTTTTATTTATAGCGTATGAAAGAAGAAGATTTAAAGAAAGCTATTGAGTTGAAGGATAAACTTGATAGCGAAAGACAACTTTTAAGGTTTGTACATTTTCCGTCTGTGTATTTAAGAGTTAATCTTGAAGAAAACAGCGACCACGGACGTATTCGTAACATAGATTACCTTCTCGATAATGATGTTATCAAAGGACTGAGAGCGATGGTTATCGCCAATATCGAGAAGAGAATTAATGACTTACTGGAAGAATTAGAAAAATTATAGATTATGGCAGTAGTAAATGTAGATTTATCTGAGTACGATGCAATACGTAAGCGCAACTCAGAGTTGGAAGAGCAAGTTAAGAAACTCAAAAAGTTGAATGAATCCTTGAAAGGCGGCTCAAAGGTTATTTTACGTAAAGAGAAAGTTGCAGTACATGAAGTTGCAACTCCTGATTATGACCCTGTATCTGGGTTACCAACTTACAAGAGCCGTATGTGTAGAGATGTAGTAGAAACTTCTGAGTCCTATGTTAACTTCGAGGACGTTCGCTTGAAAGTCGAACAGGCTATGCAAGATGAGATTAATCGTAGCATCCATGATAGAGACTGCGAAAGACAATCTTATGCTGACGCAAAAAGTAAACTCGATAATGAGTATAACTTGAAGAAAGCTGACCTCGAAAAGGAGTACAAAAATAAGGCCGATGACTTAGAAAGAGATAATCATCGCAAAGAGTGTGATTTTGAATCAGAAAAACTTCGCATTTTAAATCTGCTCCCTAAAATCAACAAACTGGCAACAGAGTTGCATGATGATTTGAACAATCGATTTTTCAAACCTAAGCATGCTATCGAGTTGGCTAATTCTATCATCAATACAACGACAAAGAAGTGGTAGGCTTATGGGAAGTTTTATAAAAGAGCGTCTCATTTTTGCATACTGCTGGACGCATTCGACAGATAGATGTAAGGATTGCACTTGTTGTTACACCTTCAAGAAATGTAAGGACTTCGTAAATTCTTTTTGGAAGATACACCGCTACAGGCATTATCACAAGACAAAAGCGAAATATCCATGTACGCTTGTTGAGTTTAGGAAGGGAGTTAGACCATTATCTCGTAAAAAAATTTAGGCTTATGGAAACAGAGAACATTATGTTCAAGGCTAAACGTCTTGACGGAAAAGGATGGGTTTGCGGATATTTCTACGAGGAGAATGGTAATACATACATTATTGAGAATCGTCAGAAAGAAAGCAAGTTAAACAGAAATCTTACTTATCAGGTAGACCCTTCTACCGTCTGTATGTTCACAGGATTGACAGATTGTGAAGGTAAAGAATTGTTTGAACACGACCTAATACATTTCGTAGGGTATAAGCCTATAGGCGAAGTGATTTGGTCAGAAGAGAACTATGCTTTTATGGTAGCCAGCGGAAATGAACCTCTTTATTGGCTTTCAGAAGTTCTGAAAATTGGTAAGATAGAAAGAGTTGGAAATAAATTCGATAAAAAGAAGTAGCGTATGAAAAGAAGATTCTTTAGATTCTATAAGGCTCGCATTCCTCGCAAGCTAAAGAAGGCTGCTAGGTATGGTATTGAAAGACGTGTATACCCAAAGACTGAAGAGAAGGACACAGCCGTTGGTCATGCATACATCTATACCGAGAATGTTAAGTATGTAATATTAGGTAGACGTACCAAGTGGAAGCAAAAGGCGCGTTTTAAAATTATAAAAGAATATAAGAAACAACTTGCCTATATGTGGCATAGGCAATACGACCGAATGATAACATGGCAACAGAAAAAGCAGAGCCTAGTGCCCTGCTTTTTCCTTGTCTTCACGTTCTCGTTTCTCGGCTATAGCCTGTCTGATCCATTCGGCTTTGTTGCGACCGAGGGATTCGCAAAACTCAAACATATCTTCGTTTACATGCGTCACAACCCTATGGATGAGGGCAGCTGCCCCCTTGCTCGGTGTTCCGGCTCGCTCTCTGCGGCCACCCCACCCTGGATGCTGACTGACCTTGCATTGCTGAACCTTGCCCTTGCTATTGATGCGGAACTTCATTTTCAGCCGGTCATTTACCCAAACTTCAGCAATTACCGCATCGGGCGTCTGCTGAAGGGTAGATTTGGCGATGCCGATAAGATAGGATTTATCCTTGAAGAAGGTCTCTGTCTCATCGAGTATCGCCCAATCATCGTAGATTATGATTCTTGCCTTTTCCATATCCTCAACCTAATATTGCCATCAGTATCGTGAATAAGAAGATAAAGAGCACGAACCATTCCTGTTTACTCATGCCTTACCCCCTTTCTTCTTCTCTTGCGATGATAAATTTGAAGTGCTTTCACAACTCTGTGGTCTTCTTTCCAACCAAAAGAAGTTTTAATCACTCGTTTCAGCCAATACATATTTTTACCCTTGTCGGGTCCGAGAAGTATCTTCTTTACAAATCTTGCTTTCATTGCTTACCTCCTTTCTTCTGATAGGCTCGAACCCTACAGATAGCCTTTGCGATTCTGTGGTCTTTGCCTAAGCCATAAGCATAAACCATGATTCGTGGTCTCCAAAAATAGTTTTTCTTTCTACAAAGTATCTTCTTCGCCTGTCGTAATTTCATTTCTCCCCTCCTTCCTCGATTACTCCTATCGGTTTGATGTCGTTCACACTTTCATCCTCGGTGAAGAAGGAAACCTTCATCATGTCGCTCACGTAGGCCATTGCCACAACATCTTCATGGGCGTTCTTGATGATACAGATGTCTCCTCTTACCTCGTTCTGCATTTTCAGATACTTCACGGCTGCATCCTTCACCGCCAAAGGATTCATTTTCTTTGTTATCGTCTCCCCCGACTGAGGGAAGACGAAGATAAATTCTTGCTTGTTCATATTACTCTAATTCACTTTCTGTTATTAATAACTCATCAAACATAATACTATCCTTGCATGAGCAGCTCCATGATGATTCGTCCTTGTCTTCAGACACTTCATAGTTATCGGGATATTCCTCCTTGTAGAAGTCTAGGATATTATTTTTCTCTTCTGCCATCCGCTCCTTGGCTGCGGTCTTGGTGGAGTAAACTCCGATAACATTAACGCCCGAATAATCTTGATTGTCTGCTCCGTGCTTAATCAACACAAATACTTTCTGTTTCTTCATCTTACTCGCCCTCCTTCTCTTCTACATCAAATATAACACTTTCCAACTCGCCATTCTCCAAACAACCCAAATCGTACAAACGTCTTGCGGTATTCTCTGCGTCTTCGGATGATGCAGCGTCTAGCGTTACCTTGTAGGTGATTTTCTCTACGATTTCTACTACATACCTTTTCATAATCAAATCCTTTCTTTAAAAATTAATACTTGGTGGGCGGATGGTACGTTGCAACCATCTGTAGCGGCTTGAATACCGCATTCGCCCTATATATATAACAACAACAACTTCTATTTTATCTTCTCAAGACAAGTGCTCTTGTCTACGCTTACATATCCTCTACAATATCTTCAAAACTCTTCTTCTTAATCTCCATGGAAATCAGACTGCTTATGTCTAGAACTTTCGTTTCCTCGTACTCTCCTCTGGACGTATCGTGAATATAGATGCAGAAACTATCTATCTCGTATCTGTCGCTATTGAACAGAGTATAGCTTGATGTAGGAAATCGGAAAATGATTCTGCTCCAATCCTTTTTATCCAACAAATTTTTAACAACTGCATTAATCATACTCAAAAAGGTTTATGAGGGAGATTTCTCTCCCTCGGGTTAAACTTACTCCTTCAACAGACTTTCTACAAGTTCCTCCTTTGTTGCGAAGACGTCTGTGGCCTTGGTGTATGCATTATCATATTTTAATAAAAGTTTGCAACACTCCTCGTCTTTGCTGTCTTCAAGGATGACGCGAATAATCGTCTTCTCAGCTATCTTGTTATCACGCATAATGAAAACCTGCTGACCAACATAGAAGTTGGTTTTAAGATTTGTCTTTGCTCGTTCCTGTACTTCCCAATCAGACGATAATTCCATACATGCGTACACTTCCTTACCTTTTGAGAGGTCTTCGGTGATGTGCTCGAAGATTTCCTGTTCTGTAGGCTCTCGCTCTTCTCCGGTCTCTTCATCATCGATGGTGTAAATACTATATTCCCAACCTTCCTTGTCTACAAGTTTAAGTCCGGCTGCCTGTGCCTTTACTACGTCTTGTATGGTGTTAATCTCAACTCCTACAAAATTGTCACTCAATCTAACTGCCTTAGTTGTCTTCATAATTTTATCTCCTATATTTCTTGTTTGTAACAATGAATTGAATTAATACTATCAATATCTATAAATTTCTTGCCATCACTAAAATTTATGATGAGGGCATTTAAAAATTGTTCATAGCTGAAATTATGACCGCGGTATGGTCGTACCTCGGTTGTTTCGTTTTGTCCGTTAATAAGAACAATAATACGTTCGTTATTCTGTTCGCTAAACTCAGCTGCGAAAGCAACTGCTTGTTTTACTAATTTCGGATTCATATCTTATTCTTTAAATTTGTTATTGTTAACCATTCTAGCGGCATAAGTTTTGCCGATAATCTTGTCTATCTTTGCTTGCTGCTGATAATCTGTGCAGTCGGCAAAATTCTCCTGTTCCTCGTAGAAACGTGCTGCATTCTTCAGCTCATGGAGTGTTGCTTGGGTGTAGTCCTTGTTAGGATCAACTTGCCTAAGGTTCTCACATGTCTTGCAATACTCGATGAAGTCTACTAGCAAAGATTTCTCCTCGCTCTTGCTCTGCTGCATTCCGGCTCCCATAAGAGGTAGGGCAACTATCGTTGCCGCTACCAAAGCTATCTTAATTCTCTTTTTCATATTACTCGTCCTCCATGTCTTTTGCTGCTCTCAGTCTGTAGCCTGTAAGGCTGCCAACTAAGAAGATTAATACATAAATTGTGATGTCCATAACTTAACCCTTTCTTAATATCTTAAAATCTTTTTGATTACTGCGGCTGCGAGAACATCGTTAGCGGTTATAGGTCTCGGCTCTGTTATGCTTTCTGCCCATGCTGCACCGCCAAAATACCAATGTTCTCTCCTCCATTCCTCACAAAACTTCTCGGCCTCCCAACGTGTAGGAAACTCCTTTTCTCTCATTTCCGAGTGCTGTCTGCTGCTATACTCGTAATGTGCAATGTGATGTACTTTCATATCAATTTCCTTTCTTTTAATTGTTATGAATTATAAAAATTAATAGGCTCATAATCTCTGTTTCTGCAATCGTTTCCTTCCTCATGATAAGGGCATTTATTGTCTTTCTTATAGTAACTGCCAAGGCGGTCATTCATACCAATACTAGATACTACTAGTCGATTGCATTTGCCATTTCTGAATGCAAATCTGCAAGATAAACAAATATTCTTTTCCATTTCTGTTTCTTTATTAATTGATTTAACTTGTGCGGTCTCACGGCTTGAACGTGATGTGCTCCTCTATTCGCTGACCGCTCCATGTTACTTCTTGCCAAAGTTGAAGATTCTAACGAACTGATAGAAGGTTTTGTGTCCTACAAGGTGAAACAAGTCTTCAAAGATGTACTCCTTGCATTCCTTTGTTCCTTCTCTGTACACATCTTGCATCTGCTTTGCGGTCATATAACCGCTAGTAAGCCATTCGAAGAATAATGCCCCTAAACTCTCATAGTCGTTGTTCTTGTCATAGAACTTCTTCTGCTGCTCGTAAGTTTTGTTCTTTCTCATATTTCTTATCTCCTATCTTTAAGATTCTATACCATTCAATTTAAGGGCAATTGCCTTTAAGTTCTCAATTCTCTGTTGTGCATTCGGTGTGAGTTCAGCACCACAAATGAGGACTGCTTGTGAAAGGTTCATTACCTTGTCGTATATAGCGAGAGTGATGCTTGAAATCTCATCGCCCGAAAGTGTTATAGTCTTTTCCATTGTCTTATCGTTTTAATAGTTCAACTTTGCTTTAATCTCTTTAAACTCCTTCAATCGCTTGTGCGTTATAGGAGTATCATCGTGGCTTGAAATACATTCCTCTAGAAGGATTATTCTATCGTTAATAGCTGATGTGATATTGTATATCTCATCGCCCGAAAGTGTTATTGTCTTTTCCATTGCCTTAATTGTTTAATGGTTTATTACTCTTTCCACCAATCGGAAACGTCACTTCTCTTGAGGTGTCTCATTTCCAAAAACTCTTTGAGGGTGCTGCAATATGTATTCATAGAATAGCAATCGCCCTTCAATATAACATGAACTTCTTTAGCCATAGTCTTGAATTTTTAAGCGTGGGGAGGGCGCTTGCGCCCGTGGGGGCGCTGCCCCCTTATCTCCCCACATTGTTACTTACCATTCCTTGCTCATTTCATATACCCAATATAAACCTTCATGTTGTAAGTAGTACTCTTCTGCCTCTTCTCTTGTGTCGAATTGAGCAACAACTTCGGGTTTCCTGTCGGGTTCGCATCCGTAGTCTTTCACTACTATGTAGTCCTTCATGCACTTGCCTTCATCTTTGAACACTCCAAAGTATTGTTCGTAATCTTTGAACACAAGCATATCAACAAGTTTACCTCTGTACATTACAGGAAACTTCCCGATAAACGGATATTCTCCCCAAAACTCTTTGATGTACTCATCATTGTCTTCATATCCTTGAGGTTGAACCTCATCTTCGTCTAAAATTACGTAACCTTCTTCGGTATATCGAAGGTCACAAATGTAATAATCTGCTAACTTTGCCATAGTCTTTAATATTTATAGTCGTACAACTGAGTGAGTACGTTATCGTACAGGTCTCTTGTCTTCTCAACGCTGCTTTCCTTCCAATGAAATGGATTTTCGTTTGCAGTTCTTCTAAGCATGTTGGCTAATACCATAGCATCAGCCTTAGTCAATTCTAATAAACACATCTTTGTTTGTTCCATTGTCGTTGTTGTTAAAATGTTATACATACAAAGTGCAGGTGTACGTTTGCGCCCAACGTCTGCAAGTCTTATGCAGCCTAACTCCCTTCGTTTAACGTCCGTGGGTTGACGTGTTTCGATGTTTCTCTAGTCTAACACGACTAGCGTTTTTACATCTTGCGTGATGAGTGTTTGAGACTTCTTTGTCTTGTTGCTTTGAGAGTGGCAACTAACTCGGTTGCATTTTCCGTTGATGTTTGAAGAGTTCTATCTCTCTGACTTTCCCGACTAATCTGTACTTTTATAGAGGTAGTTAAACGTGAAGTTCTAAACGTGCCATCGTTCCTCTAAAATCAAACCAACTTGATTTCGAGTGCAAATGTAATGTTTCATTATTACACTACAAAATTTTTAGGTAGTATTTTAACACTTCAAGCCTACATTTTAACACAATTAACATAATGTTACATGAAAGTTAGTAAATTAGTGTTATGATATTACTTTTCTTAAAAAATTTGGTAGTATCAAAATATTTATGTAACTTTGCAGTCAATATTATAACATTACATTGGATATTTATGGATATAGCTAAGATAATAAAACGTAAGGGCTTTACACAAAAGCAAGTGTCTGACGCCCTCGGTATTAATAGGGTAAACCTAAATAATATGATTAATGGCAACCCAACGTATAAGACTATGCGTCAAGTTGCTGACGTGATAGGTGCGAACGTAAGCGAGTTCTTCGAGGATGAAGTAAAGAGACCTAACGAGGACTTTGCGTCTTATATCCGCTACAAGGGCATCCATTATACTGCCGATACATTGGAGGAGTTCTTCAAGCAAGTTGACGAATTAAAGATTATAGCAAGATGAAAAAGATATTGTTTATTTTACTTTTTTTTATGGTCGCTTTATGCGGCTTTGCACAGAGAGAAGTTTGTGGCGTTGTGTTTGGTAGTTCTTATAATACTGCCAAAAATGCACTTCAAAACAAGTTTGGATATTGTGATAATTCGGATAAAAACGAAATAGTTTACTACAACAAAAGTTACGGTGGTGTGTTCTTTAGTCGCATAATGTTTGAGTTTCAGTACGATTCTTATGGAAGAGGGTATTTTAATAGTTGCATTATGGCTTGTGATTGCTCGTCCATTGCGGATGCAAGACTAAAGGCAAAGAGACTAGCCGGTATGTTATCTAAATATGATATGGAGGAAAGAACGAAAACTGATGGTTCTACTTATTTCATCGGAGGTGTTGACCCTACAGATTCTTCTCAGTATGGCGTAATGGTTTATGTTGCGCAATGGAGTGATGGTTGTGGCGCAGCTATAGCGTATGGACCATACAACTACGTGCAAGAAGACTTCTAGGGCGTCAGCCCCACAGGGCATGGGGAGGGCGCTTGCGCCCGTGGGGGCGCTGCCCCCTTATCTCCCCCGAGGATTCTTCACCCTCACCTACAAGAGGAACACACACAAGAGAGAACAGAGAGAGTACAGGGAGAGAAAACAATTTCCCTAACTAGGAAAAAATATTTCTCCAACTAGAAAAATAGAAACCGCCTAAATCATCTTCAAAAAGCCTTAATCCTAGATGAGCGCATTATCCGTCACAAAACCATGAAATCCACGAAAAACACACAAAATCGGCTCTAATCTGCTTACAAATGGCTCTTAAACGGCTCAAAACTCGCGAATTTGGGAGAAATCCCGACCAACTGCCCGAAAATCGCAAAAATCGCAAGAAATGGAAGACTTTTACCTTGATTTAGGGTGAAAATAATTCAAGATGGGCAATAAGGCTAGTTAAAGTTTGCTAACGAACTCCTTGCGTGCGTGCGTACCTATTAATGCAAAACCACTTTTTTGTTTGCAAAGAAACTTCCTTTGTGAAATAAGAACTTTCTTTACAACATGCTTTTGTCCTTCCTTGGGAGTGACTGAAACTAACTTGCTTATAATTAATTACTTGTCTTTTCTTTACAATAATCACGTATGTTTACAAAATGGGTCTTCTAGAGGGCGAAGTTTGAGGAGAAGAAGGGGTGAGTTGCGCCCCGAGAAAGAAATTGGTGGTATTTTGGGCGATTTTGAACGAGGTTGGAACACGGCAAAACGAACCTTCAAATATTATATATTTGCCCTCGAAACATCAAATAATTGCAATTATGACGGAAATATTATCAAAAATCCCAAAGAATTTGACCTCTTGCCCTGTACTTACGGACAAGAAAGAATGGGTCTTAGGTGCTGCATCCTTGGCGCTTGGCGTTGGCTCTTCTCTCTTCGGTGCTAACAAGGCGAAGAAGGCAGCTAGAAGGGCAGCAGCCGAGAACACGTACAGAACGAACGCTGAGAAGGCTTGGTACGATAAGAACTACAACACAGACTACCTTGACACGAAAGCAGGGCAGAACCTTATTAGAAGGGCGAAGGAGGTACAGGACGAATACGTCCGCAAGGCTGATGGTGCTGCTGCCGTTGGCGGTGGAACTGCTGCAAGCGTGGCGATGGCGAAGGAGGCTGCTAACAAGGCTATGGGCGACACGATAGCCAACGTAGCGGCACAGGACACGGCTCGCAAGCAGCATGTGGAGGATGCTCATCTTCAGAACACTCAGCAGTTGTCTAGAGAACGTCAGCAGATTGAGCAGCAGAAGGCGCAAGCCACTAGCGATGCGGCTCAAAATGCGTCAAATGCCATGTTCAATTTCGGTGTGAACCAATTGGGGTCAGAACTCGAAGGTGCTAAAGGGGTGAAAACCAATACTTTAGGCTCAAACGGAAGTAGAAGTGATAACACAAATGTATCACACACCATGAATGAGACCGCTCACTCTGCTGCAAGCGACCATTTGGCTGAGAGCATGATGTCTCCAGAGGAGAAGAACCAATACCGCTTGAAGAAGGCGGTTGGCTTGTCGGGGCTTGGGTAGCGGCTAGAAGGTGGAGCGGACGAGTGGCAAGCGATGGCAGGCAAGGCATAGAGGGCACCCCAAGACCCCCACCCCCTTTGACCACCGTTGCAAATTATAGTAGAATAATACAAATAAAGAAATTTCGCCTCCCCCCACCCCCCCCCCCTTCTGGATTTCGGTTTTCCGATTTTCCCCACCCCTTAATTTTCGGGAAGTGTTAATGAAGTTAAAACAAAATAATATGGAAGTAAAGATAGAAAAAGGTCTTTTGTCTCAGATAGAAAAGTCATTCGAGTCTAGCTGTAATAAGATAACGCTAGATGACTTATTAAAGTTTGCAAAAAAAATAGACGAGCAGTATAAACATCAAGTAAATACCAGACGTGAGCGTTTTGTTCTGTTGCTATGCAAGGATGGAAAAATCCGCAAGGTGATAGTTGTAGAAGAAAAGAATGAATCAGAGGAATGGGGTCCTAGATTCTGCTATTATACAGAGACAAATGACGGCATTATTCCTGCATCATACAACGATATTATAAACAAGTTTTTAAACATTAAAACAAAATAATATGAATAGATTTCAGAGATTTATAAAGCGAATTGGCGGCGAAGACAAGGTATTGCACTTTGAGACTTGCTGCCTGATCACGATGGTTGTTGCCCTTTTGGGTATGAACGTGCTCGGTTTGGGTGCAGTAGCTTCGGCTGTATCAGCCTATTTGATTGCGGTTATTGCCGGCATATTGAAGGAGGCATACGACTATAACACATACGGCTTGTTTGACAACAAGGATATTATAGCAGATGTGTTAGGCGCATATGCTGGTTTATTAATCATTATTTTAATTGGATAGATTATGACATTAAAAGAAGCAAAGAAGATATTGGAGGAAGAAGGTTTTACGCTTGAAGGACCTGGCAAACCTAGTGCTGTTAGTGAAGCCTTTACAAAATACGAGTCTCCTGAGATTTGTGAAGCGATGCAGGTTGTTTGTTCTGCCGGTTACATGATCATGATGTATGGGAATGTCTTTGAAGCACGCAAGGAACGTTTGCAGAAGGAGTACGAAAAGAACACCAAGGCTCCTGGTTCTGCTGAGAACCGCATCAAAGAAGATTCTGGTGTAAACCCTGCCCTTGCAGAATCAGCCTCCCAGTTTAACGATGCCTTGTTGGATGAGCAGGCAAAGAAGATTGCTGAGCAGAATAAAGAGATTACTCGTTTGCTTTCTCTTGTAGAGAAGAAGGAGAACAGTATCAGCCGACTCTATTATGAAAAATCTGTTCTTGAGAAGGAAAACGAGGAATTGAAAAAAGGTGAGATTCCTGCAAAATACTTCGACAAAGCCTTGGTTGACGAACAGGCAGAGAAGATCAAGAAGCTGGAGCATGAAAAGCTCGATATATTGGAAATGGCTAGCTCTTGCAAGCAAACCGTTGCTGAGCATGGGAAGAAGATTCAGGGTCTCGGCAAGGAGATTGCTCGACTCAACAAGATTATCCACAAGAAGAACTTGAATATTGAGAAGCTAGTGAAGCAAAGCTCTAGACACCTAGACGAAAAGATTAAAATGTTCGGTGAGAATGGTGATTTGAAGAAAAGTCTTAGAAAGACAGAATCATTGTTGCATGACATAAGTGAAGCCAATTCCAGAAACCTTGATACGTGTTTTAAGAATGAGGACTTAATCGATGAATTAAAGAAGAAGCTGGCTGAAAAGACAAAATTGGCAAAGAAATATGCCAAAGAACTTTCCGATTCTTCTTTAGGCTTGTGCAAGTTGGAGAAGCAGTTGAAAGATAAGAACGCTGTTTTGTCTGACGTTGCAGAGGAACTTCGCCTTACAAAGATTCGTGAGAAGAATCTTGCCAAGTTAGGTCTGAAATATGTTGGGGAGAATGAGAAGTTGAAGAAGGAGCTTGCAGACAAGATTGTTGACGAGATTGATGCTCGGGCTTTGAAGAGTGCCGAGAGTGCTCTCGCTTACAAAGAGAAGGTGATTGCAGAGAAGGACGAGGTGATTGCAGACTTGGGCAAGGAGTTGAAGGCTACCAAGAAGGAGTTGGAGGAGAAGACCAAGCTGGTTGAAGAGGTTCGAAAATACTCTAAGGAGTATCGTGAATACGGTATTGAAGCTGTAAAGATGATTCGGAAGATGGCAAAGGCTATTGTTAATGAAGGGTCAGTCTCCTCAAAAGACTTCGAGCAATACTGTCGCTTAGCGAATGGCTACATGTTCAACCCTCAGCTGCCTGATTTTAGCGAGGAAGAGGAGAAGAAACTTTCTCCTTTCAGAGACGATTCTGTTGGCGCAGTAACGAACCAGAAAGATTGTTCTCCTGTCAAAGATAATCATCCTACCAAGGACAACCCTGAGGAGGTTAAGGTGGATGAAATTCTGGAGCAAGTTCGCAAGGCTCTAGAAGAAGGCCACACGGTTTCTATCGACTATGACGAAGCAGAGGAAGGTGGAGACCAATCTGCTACTATTGTGCAATGCGATAATGGTATAATTCTCTCAAAAGAAGAAGCTGAAATTATCGAGCGTTGCACGAAGAACGGCACGGAGTTACACTATAGTGAAAAGGATGGATTTACCTATACAAATGTGTTTGGTGAAGAAATGCCTATTAGTTGTCTTCGTGGTATGTTTCATGTATTTGCTGATGAGGAAATCAGAAATTTGAAAAAGTAAGCTATGGTAGTAAACAATAATCAGAATACGCAGCAGCCTAGGAAGAAGCCGGTAACTATCGGCGGCTATCCTGAGGCTGTGCATGACCTGATGAGAGCGAAATATCCCGATTATGATCAGGTGATGAATGGAGGCAACGGAGGAGCCGCGGGGGTAAATGGCGGTGTCGCGGGGGTTAACTTCTTCGGTAATGGGGGCGGTGCTACCGGTAAGTTTGAGGCTCAGCCTGTTCAGACTGGCGCAGCACCTGTTACAGACTTCACCCAGATGCCTAAGCAGGAGGAGTTCACTCCCCAGAGTAACGGTAATGCGAACCCAGCCTTGGGACCAGTTCAGACTCCCTACATGGGCGATGCAGCAGAGAATACTCCCCAGCCTCAGAGCAACTTTGAGGGAATGCCACAGCCTTCTACCGGTTGGAATGCTGACGGAACACCGCGCTATGATACGCTTTCTACAGCTCTTAGCGGCTTTCAGATGCCACAGGAGCAGCAGGTTCCAGAGTTTGAGGCTGACCCTAAACAGAGGGATGGCGGTTTTTTCAGTTGGCTCGGCAAGATTATTCCTAAGAGTAGACCGGGAATGAGAGAGGGCGAGACTCCAGAAGAGTATGACCGCCGAATCACTACCAACCGTGAGAATTTCGCTGCCTTTGCAGATGCTATCCGACACATGGGAAACATCATTAATACTTCGAAGGGTGCGCCTCTGCAGGTGTTCAACGACCCTACAACCATGATGGAAGAAGCTTATCAGAAGCGCAAGGCGCAGAGACAAAAACAGGCTGCACTTGATGCGGATGCTGCCTATAAGCAGGCTAACCTCGACATTAAGAGTGCTGCTGCAAAGGCAAATCAGGTTTACAGGGAGTATCTGTTGGGTCTTCGTGGTGAGGGTAATCAGCTTGCCAAGGATAAGTTTGAGTACCGAAAGGGAAAGGATGCGGCGGCTACCCAGTATAAGAAGGATAAGGATGATCGTGACTTCGAGTATAAGAAGGGACGTGACAAGGTGAAGGATGAGCAGACTAAGCAGCGTCTGGCTATTCAGGAGTACAACGCAACCCATAAGGGGCGTAGCGGCGGTGGACGGTCAGGCAGGAGCGGTAGCGGCTCGGGTGCCAAGTACTGGTTTGAGGATAAGAACGGCAAGATGCGCTATCAGCCTAACAAGACCATGTGGGAACAGGAGTACTACCGTGAATATGGCAAACTTCCTCAAGGCGAGACATCTACTTCTACCAGTACAAAGACCATCAATCCGAAGACTGGCGCAGAGGTAACGACCACCACAAGAAGAAAGGGTGCATCTGTTACCAGTCAGGCAGCAGCTTCGCAGAATGCGGCTAGGAATGCGAGAAACAGACCGAAGTCTGCCGGAAAGTCGAAGAACGGCTATAAGAATACAAAGAAACTTGGATTATAAACATTAATATATAATATATGGCTGGAGATAAATTTGACCAACTTTATAACGCCTTGAAAGCTGATGGCGCAGTATCGGGAACTAGAGAACATTTCAGACAGTTCGTGTATGCGCCGGGCAAGCAGGGCTATCAGAACAGAAAGCAGCTCTATGATGCGCTTTACGCAGACGGTGCTGTTTCCAGTAATTCGTATGAGGAGTTTGCGCAGCGACTCGGACTTCACGCGGTAAATCCGAAGCCTCAGCAGCAGAAGCCAGTTCAGCCTGCCAAGAAGCAGACTATGAAGCAGAGAGCGCAGGAAGTCGCAGCTCAGTATCAGAAGCCAAGACAGCAGAAGGCGCAGCAGCCTAGAACGGATACTACTTCTGGTACAGACTACATGCAGAACTGGCAGTTGGCGCACATGCGCAACGACCAGATGAACCCGATGCAGCAGGCTCAGGCTAGCAATATGCGCGCGCGCATGCAAAGAGCACAAGAGCAGTCTGCACGTCAGAAGCAGCAGCGAGCTACCCCTATCAGCAGAAGCAGAATCACTCCTACTGCCAAGAACTTCAACGAAACTATGCAGCAGCTTTCTACTCCAGAAGCTAAACAAGCTAGAGCCAAGCAGCAGAGAGAGGACGATGCAAGAACTCTTGCTCAGTATGAGGTTGATGGTAACAAGTTCGTAAGAAATGACGGACAGACCAAAGGTATTTTGGGTAATGATCTGCTCGAACTGGTAGATTCTTCTATTAACGAGGCGCAGGAGTTGACACGTCAGCAGTATCAGCAGAACCTTGACAAGATGGGCGGTATCTATGCGCCTCAGTCGGTAAAAGAACAGGCTTTCCGTGATGCCCAGACGCAGGAGCAAGTGAACCGACAGAACGTTCTGATGAACAATCTCAGCAGTAAAATCAACGAGATTTATTCGCAGAAGGGAATGCAGCGCCATATTGCCGAGAGTGCAGAGAAACTGAACATGAGTGTGGAGGAATACGTGGACAAATACGTTACTCCTGAGATTATGAACTATGCTCAGAAGGCTCTGACTATGCGTAATCAGGAGGAAATCATGCCTCATGGTGCGCTTGACTATATCGCCAAGAACCTCAGCAACTCTATTATCGGTATGGTTGTGGCCCCATCTGTGATGTCTAGAGATACAAGACAGAGATTGCAGGAAGGTATTGCTATTGCGGATGGTGATGCGGAGATTCAGAAGGTTGCCGGCCACGAGGATAAAACCTATCGCTCGGGCATCGGTACGAGATTCGCTTCTACTGCCGTAAATATGGCTGCAGATTCTGGTCCGCTTGCCGTAATCGGTGCAGGCGCAAGTGCTATAGTAAATACTGGAACCAGAGTTCTGACTAACGGACTGGTGAAGGCAGGCGTGATGAAGGCGGCGCAGAAACTTACCGCCCAACAGATGGCTTTCAAGGTGGCCAACATGACTACTGCACAGAAAATCATGTCGGGATTGGGAACCAGAACGGCTACAAGTTCGCTGAACCTTGCCGGATATTCGGGCGTAACGGCTGCTTTGAGTCAGGCTTCTACTGGTGATGATACTTCGCTGCAGGCTATCGGCGAGGCTGGTCTGAAAGGTGCGGGGCATGGTGCGGTAACAGGTGCAATGTTCGGAGTTTCGGGCGCAATCATGTCTCCTTGGGTTTCTAAGTTCGGAATCACCGGCATGGAGAAGAGTACTGGCGAGCGTTTGCTTCACGGCGCGCAGAAGTTTGGTGCTACGGCTGCCGGTCTGGGAGTTGAGGCAGGAACCATGATGGTTGCCGACAATGTGACTGGCGATAAGGATATTTCCTTCGGCACTTGGCTGGAAGATGTTGTGATGGTTGGCGCATTCAAGGCTGGCGAACCTAGCAACTTCGTGAAGATGGGTAATGTTTTGCATCATCTTACTCATAATAGCGGTGGTAATTTTGTGATTGGCAAGAATACCAACGGTTCCCCTATCGCCGTGGATATTCGTCTGACTCCTGACGAGAAGAATGAATTGATTTCTTCTGCATCGGGCAAGAATCTGATGGATGCTTTCGTGAAGGTGGACCGTGCATCGAAGACCGCTCCAAGAGATCCGAAATACAAAACGGCATACACGGATTTTATGAACGACCCTGATGTTTCGCAGAGCACCAAGGAGAAGGTGAATGCGGCCATGGGATTGTTCAATACCACAAGAGGCAAAAGCTATCGAAGCGTGAACGACGCGAAGAATAAGCAGATTCTTGAATACACCAAGAACGGAACGCTGCTTACACGTACCTCTTATAAGAATGCCGATGAGCGCAGAGCTATTCTTTACAAGCAGAAGCTTTATCGTGATAATGACGATATGATGTCGCTGATGGGCTATGCTAGGATGAAGGATCTGCAGCTGACCGATGAAGACGGAAATGTTACCAAGTTGGCACTTGGTTTCCTTCGTGATAACGGATATGATATAAACAAGGATGCTTCTGACCCAAACAACGCCCGACTGATTAACGAGTTGCGCAACCAGAAGAGTTCGCTTTATCTTGATTGGACGAAGTATGCGGATAAGAACGGTTTGCTTGAATACCTCAGATCTGAAAGCAGTACTGTTACTAACAACTTCATGGCTTCTATCAAAGAACTTCTCGGTAAAGAAGGAAGCGTTCTTATTGATATTAACAAAATCATGCGCAAGGACCCAATGAAGCGTACTGATGAGGAAAACAGAATCTTCTATCATGTGAAGAAAGCACTCGAAGATGAGCTTTTCCCTAGCTGGAGGCCACACGCAGACCAGTCTGCCAACCAAGGCAAAACGGTTGCCGAGGAGAACAAACTGGGAACAGACAACCCAGATAGTGGTGTTGTTGTTGATGAGTTGCGCAACCTTCGCAACGCAGAGCAAGCCCTTGATGCTGCGATGGATAGCAACGATGTATTCAAGCAAACCTTTGAGCAGTTGCACCAGCAGGGCTTAACACCGGCACAGATTTATGATGCACTCATTCAGAATGGATTGACCGAAGAAGAGTTGACCCCACTTGCCCAATATATTAATGCGAACGCTAGAGTGCAGGGTATGCAGCAGGCTACTGCCGATGCTATCAACGAAAATGTGAAGGATTTTGTTTCTGATTGGAGCTATCACGGAACCTTGAGCGGTAAGCCAATGAACGGCGAGCAGGCTTTATACGTACAGGATAGCAACGGAAGAACCCTTCTTGTTGGTTCGGGTGATGTTTCTTTCGACCAGGCAACAGGTAGAGCCAAGGAAGGAAGCGGCGACATGCTCGTCTGCCTAGACCCTAACACAAAGGAAATGGTTTATGTGAAGGCTGATGAGGTTACTCTGTTCCAAACCCAACCTCTCGACCAGTTTGCTGCTGAACAAACTCAGAGATTGCAGATGAAGAACTCTGAACCTTATAATCAGGCAGCCCAGGAGCAGGCGATGCAGGACGCTGTCAAGGCTCAGCAGGAGAAGCCACAAGATAATACCACAAAATCGGAAGATAGTACCACAAAAGAGGGTGATTTAACAAAAGATGATACCACTTTAACAAAAGTTGACACCACATCGGGCGAAGACAATACCACAAATGAGAACTTAGTACCACAAGAGCGGCCTCAGCAGACCCGTAAGTTTGACGATGGTACAGATGTTCCTATGGCTACGGACAGCAAGGGAAGACCTACACCAGACTATGAGAAAATGACTCCTGAGCAGAGTGCTGAGATTCTTACTGAAGACTTCGGTGAGAACGCTGAGAAGGTAGTGGACGGACAGATTAAGAAAGCAGAGAATGCTCTGAAGGATGCCGAGAAGATAAAGGTGGACTATACTGCCGAGCCTAACGACATCATGGAGCAGGAGGCTTTGAAGAGCCAGACCATTGAAGCTGCCAAGAAGCAGTTGGACCACGCTCAGAACATCAAGAAGGCTATGACTGCCAAGAAGGTTGCTGAAACCGTAGGTAATACCGAAGAGGTTGAGGGTGCGCATGAGGCTGGTAGCGTAGCAGGACAGAAGTTTGTAAATGCGCCTAGACTTGTGGGTAACAAGCGCACAAGAATGTTGCCTGACGGAGAGACCAAGATTAAGGGACACTATGAGATTGTGCCGGCTGAAAGTCTTACTCCTTCTCACGATGTGAACAATGGCTATAAGAAATCTGAGGGATTTCCTAACGATGCTGAGGGCAGAACCGTGAATGATCGTGACTATGAGCACGACAAGGCGGCTCAGCAGAATACCGACCAGATTGCCATGAAGTATAATGGTATGGCTATCGAGAATGTGCCAGTAGTATCTGACGAGGGTATCGTTTATGATGGCAACGGCAGAACGATGGCAGGACAGAAGGCTGCAAAGGAAGGCACAGACGGCGAATACATCAACGACCTTCTGGAGAATGCCGAGAACTTCGGCTTTACCAGAGAGCAGATTGAGCAGAGCGGTATTGAGCATCCTCGTCTGGTTATGGTGACGGATGAGAGACTGCCATACGATGCGGCTACCTTCGCTAAGTTTAACAGAAACGAGAAGAAGACTCAGAACAATACAGAACAGGCGGTTGCTAAGGCTAAGACCTTGACAGCTGACGAAGTAGGCGCGATTGTAGCCGAGATTGAGGGAAATGGTTCTCTTGATGCTTTCTTTAACAATTCCAAGGCAATAAATGACTTGGTGAAGACGTTAGTAAATAAAGGTATCATCGGACAGAACGAGGTGGCACAGATGATGGATAGTCCTGAGCGACTTTCGGCACAAGGCAGGGAGTATGTGAAGAACCTTCTCTTGGGTTCCATCTTCAAGCCTGAGACTATCAGAATGCTGGGCATCGACTCTACGGTGAAGAATAAGGCTATCAACGCTATCCGCTCGGTGATGGACAACATGAAGTTGGGTGAATTCTCTCTTCGCGACGAGATAGACCAAGCTATCCAGTTGCTCTACGAGGCAAGACAGGGCGGCAATAAGGTTGATACGCTGCTGAGAACACCGGAAATGTTCGGTGAGGATGCGGCTAAGCGTTACTCTTCTATCTCTCAGATGATGGCTTTAGCCTTGGAAGGCAAGGTTTCTGATTTCAGAGATTTGCTTGACGAATATAACCGCATCGCTAAGTCTAGAAATACTGGCGAGGGCAATATGTTCGAGGCTGCTCCTACCAAGGAAGAGTTAATTAACGAGTATTTGAACTTTAAAAAATGGCAAGATTATGGAACAGGACATTCAGAAAATGAAGGAGGCAATGATGTTTCAGGCAATGAAGAACCTCAACAAGAAGCATCAGGAGGAAATGAGCCAGCAGGAGCAGAGCGACCAAGAGGAGAAGAACCAGACGACTTAGTAAACAAAGAACTCGAAAGTCGCATTAAGGTGACGGACGAGGAAACCGAGACCCCATCAAAGAACGGTCCTATCATGAAGCAAAAGATTCTGATTGATGGAGATAAGGAGGTTATCAAGGTTGATGAGCCTAACGACAAGGGCGAATACACTGGTTCATACTACGAGTATGATGGCAAGAAGTTTGGTGACCTGAAAGAAGTTGCCGATTATATTGACAGCAAGAATGAGGAAGGTCCTCTCCCACTCCTTCCAAAGGAAGAGAATCTAGACCCTACTTTTGATCCGATTGCGGCGGCTGCAGCTGAGTTTAAGAAGGAGCATCCTCTGACAGAGGAGGAGATCATGAAGTCAGACGTGGATGATTTATCCAAGGATATGGCTCTTGATTATCTGAACGGAGAGGTGACAGATGATTTGCATCGTGCTATCTATGAAAGCATCTTTGCCAAGACCAGAGGACAGAAGACTGAGACTAAGACTGAGGCTCCTAAACCAGAACCATCTGCTGACCCTATGGAAGGAATCAAGAATGCAGCAGAAGGATTCGAAAAGGAGAAGAAGGCTAAAACAGAACAGCCAAAGAAGCCTCAGCAGACTGCTGACGATGCAGCAGTAGCGGCTTCAAACAAGAAGGTTAATGACCTTTGGGATATGCTCAAGAATGCCGGCAAGGATGAAATGTCTGCTTCGTTCATCGGTCTTAACTCTAGACAGCTGGAGGTATTGCCTAAGTTGGTGAGCGCCATGGCCGAGAATGCTTATCTGAGAATCAAGAGAGGCATGCACAATCTTGAAGACGTGGTGAAGGAAATGCGCAAGGAGTTTGCTCCTGCTGCCAAGCTCTTTAAGAAGGAAGACGTGGATGCCATCTATGAGCAGATGATGAATATCCGCTATCGCGATGGCGAGCAGCGCATGAGCTTGAAGGATTGGGCTGACTACTACGAGAAGACTTCGCCTAAGCATCAGGAGAATCTTGTGGGTGATTCCAAGACTGCCGAGGAACGTAAGGCTAACGAGGATAAGTTCATCTCTAATATCGGCGCAAAGCTTCTTACTAGACAGAAGATTGAGGGTATCAAGCAACTTCGCCAAATAGCTAAGGAGTGTGGCTTGGAAGATGTCAAGGACACAGACTTGCAAGAGTTGGCAGAGAGTGCCGTGGTCAGAATCGCTAGAGGTATAGCTAACAGCAACGCTATGAGCGATGAGGTGAAGTTTGATAGCATCAAGAAACTCTATGAAGACCAGCCTAGCCTCAACCAGAGAGATTCTGAGCGAGTGATGAAGCAGCAGTACTCTACCCCTGCCCCTTACGCTTTCCTTGCAGATATGTATGTAAAGGGCAACGGCAAGGTGATTGAGAGTGCTCTGGAGCCTAGTGCCGGAAACGGTATGCTTACTATTGGCTTGCCAATGGATAAGGTACATGTGAACGATATTGATGCACAGAGATTGGCGAACCTGAGAAGACAGGGCTTCAAGAACGTGACCAGTCAGGACGGAACCCAGCCTTTTGCAGACAAGGACGTTGACGTGGTGGTAACAAACCCACCATTCGGTAGTTCTACCCCTAAGGAGTATGACGGCTACAAGATTTCTTCTTTGGAAGGACAGATGGCTATCAATGCCTTGGAGAGTATGAAAGACGATGGTCGTGCTGCCATTATCATCGGCGGCAAGACGGAATACGCCAAGAACGGAAGTCTGAATCCGAAGGATAAGGCTTTCCTTGGTTATCTCTATAGCCACTATAATGTGGAGGACGTGATTAATGTAGATGGCAGTCTCTATGCAAAGCAGGGAACCAGCTACCCTACACGTATAATATTAATAAACGGAAGACGCAATTATGATCCTGAGCATAAGGTGTTCCCACCTGTTGAGAAGGATGCCAGAGCGGAGACCGTGAAAGATTATGATGAACTTTATAAACGAATTGAAGATGACATATTACGTAGCACAGAACAACCAATGGATATTCGCAGAAACGAAGTGCGAGAAGGTGACAAACCAAGTGGTAGAGGAAACGTTTCTGATTCTACTGAAGAGAATGGTGGACGAGGAAGATTGGGAACCACAACAGTTCATGACGGAACTCCTGAAAATTCTGAACCGACTGAGCTGGACCCAAGCACCCGACCTGTGGGACAATCAGAAGATGCCGACGGAAGACCAGTTGAAGCTACTGGCAATGGAGATAGTAACACAGACGGAAGAGGGGGACAAACTTCTGTACCAAAGTCTGGACCAGCCGATGGTGGAAGCGGACGAGGAAGAAACGTACCATCTGGAGGAAATGAGCCTGTACGAAATGGTAATGGAGAAAATGGACGAGAGCCTGGAGTACGACATGGGTCCGGACATATTCAACAACCATTAGAGAATACTCCTAAAGAAGAGAAGAAGCAGTCTCTTACAACAGAGAAAGTTAAGTATCAGCCACATAGTGCAGCCTACTCTATCGGTGCGGTAGTTCCTGCCCGACAGAAAGAGGCATTGGATAACGTACTTGACAAATTAGGCGATGCCGACCAGTACTTGGTAGATAACCTTGGCTACAACGACAAGGAAGACCTTTACGCACATCTTGCCGCAGAACAGATTGATGCGGTAGCCTTGGGATTGAAGCAGATGGAAAAGGGCAACGGTTTCATTATCGGCGACCAGACAGGTATCGGTAAGGGAAGACAGGCTGCTGCCATCATCCGCTATGCCGTGAAACAAGGACGAATCCCTATTTCATTTACACAAAAGGCTAATCTTTTCTCAGACACCTACCGTGATTTGAATGATATTGGAAGCCCAGAGTTACGCCCATTCATCCTTGCATCAAGCAACGAGGGAAACATCAAGATAAACTACGATGAAGAAGTGAAAGGTCTTGATGGGCAAGCAACTACTGTTAGAAAACAGAAGGTTGTTTATAAGGTTCCAAGCAAGACTGAAACAGAGAGAGTACTGAAATATATTGCTGAAAACGGAAAGTTGCCAGAAGGATATGATTATATCCTCACCACCTATTCACAAATCAGAAATGGTATGGAAGAATGGAAGGGTGGAAAATGGAAGGCGAAAAAGAAAGTTACTGCAACAGACCTCAACGGTCAGATGAAGCGTGATGCTATCAAAAGAATCGCCGAGAACAGCGTCTTTATCCTTGACGAAAGCCATGATGCCGCAGGAGAAGGAAGCGGTAGCGCATTTATTCAGGACGTACTGCCGAAGGTTAAGGGCGTTACATTCCTTTCAGCTACCTATGCCAAAACACCTGATGCTATGAAGCTCTATGCCTTGAAGACCGACTTGGGTAGCAAGAATAAGGAAGAAGGAGAAAAGGGTGATGCTTCTTGGAAGGTACTGAATGCCATCAAGAAAGGTGGAGCCGTATTCCAAGAAATCATGAGCCAAGCTTTAACAAAGAGCGGTCAGATGATTCGCCGTGAACGAGATATGACCGGCGTAACTATTGACTGGAATCCTTTGACTGAGAACGAAGTGGAGATTCAAGGTCAAAGAGACAAGTTTGATAATATCTTCGGAATCTTCAACGATATTCTGAATTTCCAGCGTACTTATGTAGATGCCAAGCTCGGACAGATGAGTGATGATCTTGCCTTTATTCAAGGTAGCGTAGACCACACTCCAGGCACAAAGGATATGGGTATTGGCAACGTTACCTTTGCAAGCAAGGCTTACAATGTGGTTCAGCAGGCTCTCTTCTCCATCAAGGCTGAGAAGGTAGCAGACTATGCTATTGAGGCTATCAAGAACGGAGAGAAACCGGTTATTGCTGTCAACAATACAATGGGCAGTATGATAGATGAGTACCCAATGGGCGTTGAAATGGATATGCCAGACCTTAATTCTACTCTTATGAAGGGCTTGGAGGGTATTCTGAGATATACGGAAAAGAACGATATGGGCGACCAAGTTAACAGTACTCTGAGAGTTGAAGAACTCGGAGAAGAAGCTGTTGCCCGATATAATGAGATTAAGCAGAAGATAGCATCTGTATCTAGTGGACTGAGCATCAGCCCTATTGATGTTATCAAGCACCGTCTTGAAGAAGCAGGCTATAAGGTTGGCGAGCTGACAGGACGAAATACCGAAATGGTATATACGGAAAACGGTAAGGTTATCCGAAAGAACAGAACCGACAAAAACAAGAACGCCTTGGCTGACCGTTTTAACAATGGTGACCTTGATGCACTTATTCTCAACCGCTCGGCTGCTGCCGGTATTTCTCTTCATGCCTCCAGTAAGTATAAAGACCAGAGACAGCGCACCATGATATTTGCCCAGATGCAAGGCAATATTAATGACGAAGTACAGATTCGTGGACGTATTGACCGTACCGGTCAGGTAAGACGTGGCAAATACGTGTACTTGGTTTCTGCCATTCCTGCCGAACAACGTCTTATGATGATGTTCAAGAATAAGCTGAAATCTCTTGATGCCAATACTACATCTTCCCAGAAGAGTAAGTTTAACGAGGTAGACGTGCAAGACTTCACCAACAAGTATGGCGATGAGATTGTTCTGCAGTATATGGCTCAGCATCCTGAGTATTACAACAAACTCGCAGACCCATTGGGTTGGGGATTCATGGAATACGCTAAAGACGGTTTATCTATCGGCGAACTGAAATCTGGTATGAAGCCTAACATTACTTCCCCTGCCTACGAGGTAATGAAGCGACTCACCTTGCTTCCTGTAAAGGAACAGGAAGTTGTGCTGAAAGACATATCCGACAGTTATAGCCAAAAGATTAAGCAGTTGAACGATATGGGTATGAACGACCTTGAAATGACAGACATGCCATTAGAGGCTAAGACTTTGAAACGCGAGGTTTGGAAGGAAGGTTCTGACCCTAACGGCGATAATGCCTTTGCGGACAATACCTATATTGAGACCGTTGAAATGAACGTGCTCAGAAAGCCTATGAAAGCCGAAGAGGTGGAGGTTGTTCAGAAGAAAATGCTCGATGGCAAGGACTATGAAACTTGGAGAAAGGATAAGGTTGCAGAAATCAGAGCTGCCCAGCAAGCAAAGATTGAGGACACTAAAGCCAAGATGGCAGAACAGGCAGAAAAGAAAGTTGCCAAGGTAGAAGAAAGTACTCGCCTTGCTTTGGAAAAGGAGAATGCTAAGATTCAGAAGAAACTTGATAAGGGCGAAGAGCTTAAACCTGGGGAGCATGTCTTGACAGAAGAAGAAATCAAGGCAAGAGTAGACACGGCTGTTGATGATGTAAAGAGAAGATTATCTAAAAAGCTATCAGATGCGATTGAGAATGTAAATGTAAAATACGACATGTTCGTCAATCCACTCTTTACTTTCGACCCAAATAAGACGATCAGCGTACCAAACGATTGGTATATGGAAGAAGCGTCAACATCTTTATATCCTGAATTTGGTAGGGTAATCGGTTTTAAGTATGACAAGAACTACAATCTTGGTTCATCCTCTATCGTTATTGCTACCACCGATTCAAGAAAGCGTGTGGAGATTCCGCTGAACAGACCTGCAGTTTTTGAAAGAATACAGGCTGATTCAGAAAGATTCAGCAAGGAATGCAAGGTTGTGAACATGGACGCTTGGGATAGAATGATTCCGAAGAAAGACCGTACAACAGGACGTATCATTACAGGAAACATGCTTGAAGCACTTTCTGACAATAGCGCTATTGGTCATTTGATTTCTTACACTACCGACGATGGCAAGGTAAAGCAGGGCATCTTGATTCCTGATAGTGTGAGTACGGCAGAGATTACTGGCAATATGCCAATCGCCAAGGCTTATAATTGGTTAACAAAGAAATCTGGTGGAACAGAACTTGTATCTACAGATGGCACATTAAGATTAACAAAGAATTTCGATTCTATGTATACCCTCTTTGTTCCTGCCAGCAGAAAGGATGGTGGCAAGTATTATCTGAACCAAGATTTGCTTGATTTGGTACATGGGCATAACTTCCAGTCAAAGGGCAATAAGTTCTGGGCAACATTCGATTCAAAGGATTTGCATGACGTACTTTATGTCTTGAACAAAATGGATGTAGAGGTTAAAACTCCAAATGACTACGAGGAGAGTAAAACTCACTTCCGTGAGGACCGAGGCTTGCAGTATTCTAAAACAGATACAAAAGATGTTAAGAATAGTAGAATCATTCCCGAAGATGTAGATAAAAACGTATCTTCGCAGATTGAAAAGAAGTTTGATTCTGCCATTGAAGACATTGTAGAGCATGCAGAAGACAGATATAAGTCTAGACTTGTTGATGATGCAGACTATGCCGTGGAGGAGTTTTCTAATCTTGGCAGAAGTGTTATTGAATATTACAAGAATGATTATGAAAGAAAAGTCGAAAAGTTATCTGGATTGTCCACCGGAGGACGTAATGGTGGTAATCAGGACAGTAAGGGAAATAGAGGCTCTTATCTACTCCAATATTATAAGACCATTCTCGCCGTCGCTGACAGAGAACTTGCCTATAGAGACGCTAGAGCAAAGAATCTCAGAGAGACTTGGGGATTGCACCCAGGAGGAACGTTCACACTTGGAGACATTGAACGAATTTTTAAAGAAACAAATCGAGATAAAGAAAAGGCTAAACTCTTCCAAAGAGTTCTCGATATAAACAAACGTCTTGGTGTTAACATCAAGGTAAGTGCCGAGAGTCCGAAGAAGAGATCAGGAGAAGCAGACATCTACAGGAACATTGATTTGTATATTGATGGCCTGACAAAGACCAAGGCTCCAGACTACGCCGCACCTACTATTATGCTGCATGAAATGATTCATGAGGTAACAATGGGTGCTATCAATCTCGTTAAGAAAGGCAAGGCTGAGGGCATGCTGACCCCTAAGCAGATAGAGGGCGTTAAGACTATCCTCGAAATATATGACAAGGTAAAGGATGATAAGGAACGCTTCAAAGAAGAACCTTACGGTCTGTCTGATGCTTACGAGCTGACTGCTCAGATGGCAGATGCCAGACAGAGAAAGGCGATGGACTTGTCTATCTGGGATAAAGTTGTGAATGCCGCGCGTGAATTTGCAAGAAAGGGCGACCGTTCTATCATGCAACGCTTGAAGGATGCTTGGAAGAAACTGTTTGAGGTTTCTGAGAAGGATAAGATGGATAAGGCTATCAACGACATCATGGATGATTTCAATGAAACCATTGATGATATTTCCATGAATGATATTGAACAGGACGGATTTGCCTATAAGGTTACAGACAAGGATGAGCTGGACCGCCTCAACAAGGAGAAGACTTTCAGAATGTATAGCGGTATGCAGGAGGTGGACGGAAAACTCTACTCTCCTATGGCTGCTATCATTGACGGAAAGCGTACCGATGCTACCGAAATTGGTGCGTGGATGGGCGCAGACGAGAGACCAGACCTTGTGAAGAACGGAAAGTTTCAACTTGTAAAGACCGACAAGAACCCTGGGGCAGGAGAAGGACCAGTACCAGCGGCTTATAACCCTTATATGCACACTTCCACTTCGGTGATGAACGATCAGTTCTCTGGCGCTTACGCTAGAGGCAATATCAAGGTTGTTGAATGGGAGATTCCTGAGAGCGAGAAGACTAGCGGCTATCACGCCGAGGGTGCAAAGAACTCTGTGGGCTTGGTACCTTGGACTTCTGGAACAGTAAACAGCCTCCTGCCAAAGGACAGACAGAGAAGCGTGATGCTATCTAGATGGAGAAAGGCAGTAAGAATATTGCCTGACGAGGAGGTTGCTGAGAAAATCGCCGACCAACTGAGAGGAACAGGATTGGCTATCCCTTGGAACGTAGTTACCCCTAACCAGTTAAGAGAGCTAGTAAAACTTGGTGTGCCTATCACTACCGTAGAGCAAGGCAGACAGAACCCCGAAACAAAGGAGAAGTTCTTGAAGCAGATGGCTGAACTGGAACAGGAGTTCCCTCAGGCTAAGTTCGTCAACGTGAAAATGACAAAGGATGCCTACAAGGAATGGGGCAAGGATGGCGGCACCAAGTTCCGCACAGATAACGGCGAAAGCAGCTACCCTACTTCATCGGTTGAGAGCCATATCGAAAAGGTGGCTCAGAAAACTGGCGGCAAGGTGAAGATGGTTTCATCGGTTGATGAAATCACCAACAAGGCGGCTAAGGCTGCTGTTGAGGAAGGCAGAAAGATCACTGGCTGGTATGACGAGAAGACTGGCGAGGTACATCTTTATATGCCTAATATCCACGATAGATATACTGCAGAAAAGACCATCTGGCATGAGGTGGTTGGACACAAGGGAATGAGAGAGTTGTTTGGTGATGAACGATTCGACAAGTTCCTTCGTGAAGTATGGTATGACTTGGATAAGCCTGAGAATGCGGCTTTGAAGAAGCTGGTGGATGAGGAGAGAAAGTTCAATCCTCTGAATATCTATGATGCTATTGAGGAAGGTATCGCGCGACTCGCCGAGGATGGCAAGGGCGAAGCTGGCTTCTGGAATGGTATCAAAAATAAGGTATCTGATTTCCTTCACGAAATCGGTTATCGTGTTGCTCCTAATACTAAAGATGTGAAGTATCTGCTCTGGTTGAGCAAGAATTTGCAGAAGAATCCAAATGATCCTTATTGGAAACTGAGAGCCGAGGCGGTGAAATACCGTCTCGACCATGAGCGTGTGCCTGCTGTTGAGGCGCATGATGGTATGTTCTACGGCAACGATGGCAAGGTTCGCAGTATGGACAGTCTGACCAAGGGTGAGTGGAATGAGGCTACGGACGGACAGATTCACTTCCGTACTACCCCATCTGCCGGCACAGCTCTTGACAGATACCACCGTTCGCTTGATGAGCATGGCTATATGTTCACCGAGAGCTATATGGACAATATGCTATCGTTGAAGAAGTTGATGAATGCGATTGTGCCTGATAAGAAGATTGAGGATATTGCTTCTTCGGAGAATCCTTATATGTTGCAGAACACCATGCAGGGTGCGATGAGTGATGCGGCTCAGATGTTTGAGCGCAACGTGATGAAGCCTCTTGACAAGGCCATGGCTGACGTACTGGATGCTTTCGATGGCAAGAAGGATGATGAGAAGATTCGCAACTTCAATCTCTACATGATTACCAAGCATGGTTTGGAGCGAAACAGAGTGTTCTTTGTCCGTGACTTCCTAAAGAAGATGAAAATGGACGAGAAGAAGAAGCAGGATGCTGACATCTTGGAAAACCGCTGGAGTAACGAGAAGGAACGTCTGGATAACAAACTGAATGCCGGCAATATCGACTTGAAGGAATACTACAGACAGATGGATGAGTTCATCAATAATGAAATCGACCCAGACTATAAGGCTGGCGAGCACGACTATTCGGGTATGCACGCTATTCAGGAAGTGGCGAAATCTTCTGACCCTTACGATGATGCTGAGGCTATCCAGAGCGTGATGGATTCGGAAGCGAAGATGGAGAGCATCAAGAAGGGAGCCGTGAAGGACTATTGGGATAAGGTGAAGACTGCTACCCAGTATTCTATTGACAGCGACTACAAGAACGGTATCATCAGCAAGGAATTGCATGGCCATGTATCGAATATGTTCAACTGGTATGTGCCTTTGAGAAAGTATGATGAGGCTACTGCAGAAGATACTTATGGCTACATTACTGAGCTGGGCGACCCGAAGAGTTACATCGGAAGCACGATCATGAGAGCGAGAGGACACAAATATCTGAGTGAGACGAACGTGTTGGCACAGATTGGTGCTATGGGTAACAGAGCCATCAAGAACGGCGGTATGAATGCTATCCGTCAGGCTTTCGCCAGATTCGCGCGAAATAATTCGGGCAATAATCTGATTACCGAAACGAGTGTATGGTATGAGACGGACCCATTGACTGGTATCGTATACGAACGCTATCCTGATATTCCTGAGGATGCGACGGCTGACGAAATCAACCAGATTGTTGCAGACTTCAATACAGACATGAAGGCGAAGGCAGCACAGGGCTTGGCATCGAAGGTTTATCGCAGGGGCAATATCGGCTATAAGTTCCAAAGAGCAGAGAACAAATCACAGCATATCGTGGACGTAAAGATTGCCGGCAAGACCCATTCATTTGTTATCAACGGAAATCCTAGAGCGGCGCAGGCGTTGAATGGACTGCTGGAGCATAAGAATGATACGCTGGCAGGACGTGTTTCTGCAAGTATTTCTAGAAAGATGGCACAGCTTTGCACGTCATACAATCCTGAGTTCGTGATGCGAAACATGATCAAGGACTTTGAGTTTGCATCGACTAACCTCTTGGCTAAGGAAGGTCTTGTCTATACCAAGAGATTTGAACAGTACTATGCCAAGGTTGGGATTATTGAGGGGATCAGAAATTCTAAGCTGAAAGACTTTGCAGATACTGGCGGCTTCGGTCTTTATGCCAAGTATCGCAACGGAACGCTTGATACTACCAACAAATTGCACAGATACTTCAAGGAGTTCATGGAGAACGGTGGTGAAACTGGTTGGGTACAAATCAAAAACATGAAGGACTTCACCAAGGAATACAAGCTGCACATTAAAGGTGAACGAAGCAAAGTTCAAAAAGTTGGCAAGGGCTTTTATAATGCTATCTTCAAAAACTTGGAGAATGTCAACGAGATTGCTGAGAATCTGGCTCGCTTCGCGACCTATTGCGCTAGCCGAGACAGCAACCGCTCTGTTATTCGCTCAGTTTATGATGCAAAGGAAGTATCAACCAACTTCAACCGACATGGTTCTGGTAATGCAGTTTACTCCTTCAAGAATGGAGAAATGGGGGCTACTAAGACTGCAAGAAAGAACATCTATGGTTTCACGGCTTCATGGTTCAGAAATAGTTCCATGTTCTTCAATGCAGGTATTCAGAGTACCAATCTCCTGATCAAGAACTTCAAGAATAACAAGGCAGGAACCATCGGCTATATTGCCAGTGCTCCATTCATTAGTGGTATGGCTATGGCACTTCTCAACAACTTCATCATCAGCAATGAGGATGAGAAGGATAGAAAGGGCGTGAAGGACCCATACGGCGAGCTGCCTGATTATATCAGAAGAAACCATCTTTGTGTATATATCGGCGGTGGCGAGTTCGTAACAATTCCTCTTGCTATTGAAGAAAGAGCCTTCTATGGCTTGGGTGACTTGGCGGCTGGCTTGACATTCTCGCCAAACGTGAGTGGACAGAAGAACCCTTGGATGGATGCAGTAGGCTGTATGTCTCAGTTGGTCCCTGTAGCTGATTACCTTGGAAACACTTCGTTCGGTAAACATCCTGTACAGGAAACCATTAAGGCAGTGGTCCCTTCTGCTACTTCTCCTTTCCTGGAGTGGGTTTATAATAGCGATTGGAAGGGTGCCCCAATTCAGCGAGACAATAAGTTTGATGAAAATCAGCCATCATGGATGCTTGCATATAAGGGAACGCCAGAGTGGATGATCAATATGAATAAGAAGGTGAATGCGCAGACCAACGATGTAGCCAAGGGTAATGAGAATATGCTTGGTAACGACTTCTTGGATGCGGTTACAAATCCTTCTGCCTTGCATCACTTCTATGGAAGTTATTTTGGTGGTGCTGCAACATTCGTTGAGCGAGTTGGTGGTTTGGTAAAGAACGGCAAAGATACGGAAACCAAGGATATTCCTTTCCTTCGCTCTCTTCTTTATACGCCTAGTGAGCAGAGCAGCTTGCAAAGAACCAAGAGCAAGTGGTATAACTACAAGGACGAAATGGAAAAGACCATGGCCAACGTGGACCGCCTGAAATCGAAGAACGTTCCGATTGACAAGAGAATCACGAATATAGGCGAGTATTTCCACTTCCAAAACTCCAAGGAGGCTGCCAAGGTTAGAATCATCGAGCTGGCAGAGAAGCAGATGAAGCGATGGAAGAAGATGAGGGATAAATCTTCTGATACGGAATCTATCAACTTCGCTAACCAGAATATTGATAGGATCATGATGGATGCGGTGGATGAACTGGATAGATTGGAATAATTAAAATAGGAGTGGGCGGTTGGCTCACTCCTTTAATATTTTATGCGCGTCCTCTTCTTTTACGCATTTAGCACAAACAGTCATAGCATAACAATCCTTTAATGGTACTTCCTTATAAGAATCAATATCTGGACAATCCGGTCTTGAATGAGCAACCGTTATTCTAGGTCCGTTTGAACCTACAAATTGAATATATACTTTATCTCCAACACTTTTCTTGTAGCCACAAGATGTTAGGGCTATAACGAAAAACAATGCTACTACTTTCTTCATAATCTTAAATAGTTAAATATTTCCTTCTGCAAAAGTACAGAAAATATTGATAGGTTGTATCGGGTTTAGGTAGGTTTCTTTGCAGTTTAGACTTTTGCTAAATAAATGAGTAGAAGGTAACTCAGCATAAAATACTGAGGAACAGCGGCTTTATGGGCAAAAATTTTATTTTGAGTATAGTTAGGCAGAGCCTCAGCTTCTTCGTAACTTTGCACCAAGTTCAATAGTGAACGAAACGAATAATCTATTTTATTATGTCAGAATCTAAGACATACATCTTTGGTGAAAACCAAAACGGAGGTTCAAACGGGATGCTTGGACTTCTTGCTCCTCTGCTCCAGAAGCAGGGTGTAGATCCAAATGTGCTTCTCGCCATGAAGGGTAACAATGGCTTCGGCGGCGAAGGTGGTTGGTTCATGTGGGTTATCTTCCTCTTCTTCCTTATGGGTTGGGGCGGTAATGGCTGGGGCGGCTTCGGCAATAACGGTCGTGGTGGTCTTGCTAACGAGATTAACAACGACAATGGTCGTGCCCTTTTGATGGATGCAATCGGTGGTAATCGTAATGCGCTCAGTAACTTGGCTACTCAGCTCAACTGTACCGAAGGTCAGATTCAGAATGCTATTTCTGCTTTGACTTCACAGGTTCAGAGTGTAGGTAATCAGGTAGGTATGAGCGGTATGCAGACTATCAATGCTTTGCAGCAGGGTAACATGCAGATTGCTCAGCAGATCGCAAACTGCTGCTGCGAGAACCGCTTGGCTATCTGTCAGCAGACAGGAACCTTGCAGAATGCCATCAACAACGTGGCAGTAGGTCAGGAGCGTGGCTTCTCTAATGTGGCTTACGAGACTCAGAGACAGACTTGTGACTTGCACAACGCCATCAAGGATGCAACAGCAGAATTGAAGGCTGGTCAAACCGCCGCTGAGTTTAGGGATATGCAGGACAAAATCGACCATCTCAGAGAAGAGAATGGCAACTATAAGAGTTCTGCAATGATGAGCCAGATTGTTGGTCAGTCACTCGCACCAGTAAACGCTGCTTTGGCTGGTTTACAGAGTGAAGTCAACGCAATCAAATGCGCCCAGCCAAATACGGTGACCGTACCATACCAACCATTTCAGGCTGTTCCTAATTGTGTAGCTTATCAGGCAGGTTTGTATGGACTGAATGCTGCCAACGGTGCAGGATTCTGGGGTTAAAGAAAGGAGGCTGCTATGTTATGGTTAAGACCTTTTACTTGGGTGAATCGTAACGGTTCGGCGGCTATCGCTTCTACTGGCGTGAAGGTGAATACTGCCGATGTGGTGTTCACCTTTAAAAACCACGCCTTCGTGAATGCCAACTACAGAGGTACGATTTTCGTGAATCTGAAACAGGCTATTCCGGCAGGAACGACTACCACGCTGCCTATCCTTTTCGAGACCAACGGCGTAACACAGGCTGTAACCAAATTCAATGGTGAGGCTTTGACGGTTGCAGACGTGCCGGGAACTGGAGTTATTCAGCTCTGGTTCGAGAGAGACACTAACACCCTTCAACTTATGACGGGTATTGTTTAACAAACAGAATAGATAATAGGAGATTACATTATGTTTCAAGGTTTAAGAACAAATTCTTTATTCTATGTCCTAGATAAGGGCGAGAACCCGAGCTTGCAGATTGGTCAGGTTGTTTCGGTTAGCAACCCTCAGACGAAATACCCTACCTTTAACAATGGCTTCACGCCTCAGCCTATGGAAACTGTGGTTGACGTAAAAGTGAAGCTGAACGATGAGGAGGTGGATTTTAAGCAGTTACCTGCCAACGGACAGATAGCCAACGACAAGAACCTTGTGGTGAGCGACAACAAGGAAGCCATGAGTACAGAAGTCGATACGATGCTGAGACAATCCAAGGCGATACTGGAGAGCGTAGATTACCACAAGAAGGTCGTTGATTCTTGTGAGGGAATGCTACTGCAACTCAACCCCCAGATAGCCAAGGAGAGGGAACAGACTGAGAAGATTAGCAAGCTTGAAGGCAAAGTTTCTGGCATGGAGGGCAAGCTCGACAAGATGATGGGATTGCTCCAACAGGCTATAAACAAGTAATCTCCTATCTATTCACTTTAAAAATCTTAAAATTATGATAATGATTGAGATTACAGAAGACAAGTTTGATGGCTTGTATGAGAACGTGGAGAAGGGCTTGCGCTACTTGGATAAGGCGATGAACTGCCTGGGCGAAATGAAGCGTGAAGGCAGACGTGACCGATACGGCGAGCGCAACCGCATGCCCGATTATAGAGGTCGTGGAGGCAGAAGTGGTATGCGAGAGCATGAAGAGTACGACGACATGCGCCAACGTGACGACAGAGACCATGGAGAACGTGATTATCGAAGCTACGGTGACGAGTATTAACTAACTTGGGGTTTGGTAGTGAAACAGATTTCGTTACCAAGCCCTTTTTAATATCAGGAAGATTATGGAAAGAAAATACAGACAATCTTTGAACGCCTACGATTATCAGCCAGAGGAAATGAAGGCTTACCTTCGTTACAACGGCTGGCACTTCAATAAGAAGATGTGTGAGTGGGCAGTTAAGCAGATGCGGAAGAACGGAAAGCCTATCCGCATGATGAGCAAGGAAGATATAGAAGACATCTTGAAGAAGAACGAAATTGTGTTGGATAATAATGTGGGCTACGATGCAGTTTACATCGCGCACATGTGCCTAGCCGATTTCTATGGTTCATCCATCACAGAAGAAAAGCAGATGGCCCAGTTCATCAAAGACTACGTGGATGATGAGGATCAGCAGGATGGTTTTATTTTCAACCGCTTCTATGCAGATACATCATTCAATGGTGTAGGCATTCCTTGGGAAGAAATTTTGTAGTGATTAATTGTTAGTGATTATTGATTAGTTGAATGACAGAACAGGAGATTTACTTGGAACGGTATGATTGGACCGTACATGTAATGTATGATGTTCACTCAAAGGATGCCATGAAGGTAAGAAGGCATCTTCGGGATTTGGGATGCGCCGGCATTCCTCTCGAAGATGCCTGTAATCTCGTGCTCGAAGGTCAGCCCAACAAAGGAATCACCTACTCAAATGTTGATGCTAGAAAAACCATAGTTGTTATTGGCTGGACCACTTCTAAAGCGGAATATATGAACAGCCTCAGCCATGAAATGCTACATGTGGTTCAGCATGTTTCTGAACAGTTTTTAATAAATATGTATGGTGAGGAGGCATGCTATTTATTGGGAAGTTTATGTCAAGCTGCAGCGAGATAGCCATAAGTAAAACATCACTCTTTTATTTTTCTTTTGTCTAAACTAGGAAGAAAGTACGCTTTCGCATGTACAACCTATTGGATTTTTTCGTACTTTTGCAAGAAAAAAGAATGAAATTATGACTGAACAAGGAACGAATATTGTTACATGGATTTGCTGCATCATTATTGTTGGTGCATTCTTAGTCTTCTTTTATATCACCAAAACTGCTAAAGAAGAATTTTTGTTAAAACACAAGAGAACGATAGATGCTTTTCCTTCTATTGTATCTACCCTTGGTGTATTTGGTACATTTCTAGGCATTACTATTGGTCTTGCGGGTTTTGATGTTAGCGATTTAACTCGCAGTATTCCTATCTTGCTTGGTGGTTTGAAAACTGCCTTTTATACTTCCCTATGCGGAATGGGTGGATCTCTTTTGCTTCGCCACTTCTGTACTGACATTAAGTTTGATAAAGAAGATGGTGGCATTACTTCTACAGACGCTGCAATCAGAGAGGTGGGAAAAAGTGTTAGGGAAATGAGCAGTACAATGGTGTCTGCAATAAAAGTAACAAGAGACGTTGTTAGACAAATGAATGATTCTCAGACTTCATTCTATACACAACTTCTAGAAATAGAAAAGGAAGGTGAGGAGAAACGTACAAACGTTGACTCTACCCTATCTCGTCTAGCTCTGATTCAAGGAGAACAGATTGCCGCACAAAGAAACATGGCTTTATCTTTAGCTAGTATAGATTCTGTAAGCAAGAGAACGGAAGAAGTTCTTAGTGAAATTGTTGATGCGCAATCAGCAAATACTTCTACATTTGATGAAATGAACGAGGAGTTAAAGAAGTTCAGTCAGATTTTGCGTTCAGAAGTAGATGAAATCGAGGATAAGATGGAAGATACCAACAAGTTGCTTACTAATAAGTTTGATGAGTTTAGCGAATTGCTTAAAAAGAGCAACACGGAAGCTTTGGTAAACGTGATGAAGAAGGTGACAGAAGAGTTCCAGAAACAGATGAACGAACTTATCAGTAGATTAGTGCAGGAGAACTTTGCCAAACTGAACGAGAGCGTTGAGAAACTGAATACATGGCAGGAAGAGAATAAGGCTATGATTGAAAGCTTGACTAAACAGTACCATCAGATGGAGCAGGACTTTGAGGGTACTTCTACTGTTATGCTTGACGTTTCCAACTATGCAAATCAGCTTGTCGGAAATGGCGGTAAGCTGGCTCATTTGGTTTCTGTTCTTAAAGAAGTGATGGTTGACGATCAGAAGTTTATTAAAATATCCAAGAATCTTTCAGAATCTGCTTCACTCGCCAAGGATGGCATGGAGAAACAGGATGCTATCACTAACAAGCTGAACGACTGGGTTCGTGGAGTGCAAATTTTCAAGGATGATGTTCAGCGACTTATCAATAAGTTAGAAGAGCTGAATAGCATCAGAAACTATAACGAACAGTTCTGGCAGAGTACAAAGAACAGAGAAAGTAACCTGGAGTGCCTTTGCATTAAATGCCATTCCGAGGTTGATGATACGCATAGACGCAATTTCAATACTCTAGCCCAACAAGGTCTCATTCAGGAGTTTTTGCTGAAATATGGTACGGAACGCTTTAAAGGAAAGAGTGGAGAACTGTTCTAGTTCCCCGCTCTTTTAGTTCTAAACTCAGCGTCTTAGAGTTCTATAAAACATTTAAAATTGAATTTTTCTTAATACTACCTAATGACACGTTAGATTTTAAATTAACAATATCAGCAGAGAAGTCACCTTCACTAAAAGCATAAGATTCTCTTCCTAAATATGTAGAATCAATTACAGAACATCTTTCTAATTCTTCTGCACCACTTGCCAAAGAAATGCAACAATATGATGTGTCAACATACACTAGCTCATTGCCAGTAATATTTTTATCTTTTGACAATCCTTTTTCAAGTAGAGCATTTTGTATTATAAGTGTTTTTTTACCACCAGATATAATCTGTATTAATTCACATCCATTACTAAATTGATAATTACCAGTTAAAACGACCTTCCCACGATATAGGCGGATGAATCTTTTTGCAACCGCATTAACATTCCCATTTATGTATAGTTGACATTTGTCAGAGGTCCCATTTAATCCTATAATAGAGTTTCCTCGAACAGATATATTGCCAGCAAAAAACATTTTTGCATCATCCATTAGTTCAAATGGAATATATTCTACATTTAGGTCTGAGTATACATTGCCAACAAAATTGCAAACACCTGATGATATTTTAAATATAGATGGAAGATAATCTTCTTTATACTCATGATGTAAACAATAAATATTAGCATTTACTTGAATTACACCATAATCAGATGTTATACAAGAGGTATTTGTATATATATATCCATTAATGGTAATACATTTCTGGTCAGTGTTTTTATTTGATGAAACAACTGATGACAAGTATGCGTATTTCTTTGTTGTATCTACCACACGTTTAATAGTACCATTTACAACAAGCTCACCTCCACTACAAGAAAGACTTCCAAAGCCTCCTTCTCCGTAAGTTTCAATATACCCATTGCAAATTACTTTAGAATCTGCACCATGTATACCAATACTCTTGTACCAAGATTTAATTGTGCCATTCCATTCAACTTTTCCACTCTCTGATATTAGAAATAATCCCCACGCAGAAGAATCTATAATAGAATCGTATGCGATAAAATCAACGTTGTTTGCTAGAATTACTGCCATATAGGCAGCTTTAGCTTCTAACCAACTTTCATATGTTTCCTCATCATACCCATCATTGAAATTTTCATTCTTTATTAGGACATTATTTAATCTAACAGAACTACCTGCATCAATGCGTATATTAGAACGTAGGTTCATATTTTCACTAGAAGGAGTAATAACGACACCCGAAGTTGTTCTCAACAAGGTCATGTTACTGATACTAAAAGTACCTTTTTCTACATTTCTTATTGTATGGACATTTTTTGCATCTGAGCACATCTCAAGAATAACACTATCCCTGGATGCTCCTACAAGATGTACGCCATCTTTTATAAATATTGCGCCATTCTTATCATTTATGTTGTCATTTATTCCACCATCAACGATACATTTGTAGTGCCCATCTGGAAAAAATATAGTTCCCCCAGTCGCAGCACAAGCATCTATCATATTCTGAAAGTCTTCAACTGTATTAGCTTTTCCTTCAATGTCACCATCTGCATTTACATAATCAGTTGCAATATAAACATAGTTGCCATTTGTTATAGTTATTGAGCCTATATTATTTTGAACACGATTTGCGTTAAGTTTTTCCTTCACAGATTGTGACAATTTCTTTTCTGTAATACCTCCATCAGCAACGCTTATAATTCCATTTTCATTTAATAAAGATTTATTATCCACTTTGGCAACTTCTTGACATGCGTTGTTTATATTAAAAGAAATTTTTGTTTTTGATTCTTTTAATTTATTATCCCACTTATCATTTTTTGAGAAAGCAAAATATCTTGCATTTTCTGGTACAGAAGGATTGCTTAATCTGATAATAGTCTCTGATTCAGAAGAACTATGAATTGATGATATGAAGTTTTTATCTTCATCAAAGAATACTATACTTCCAACTGATGGGTACGCAGCAATCACAACACTATCTATACTAAATAGAGTTGCATCTAATAAATCAGAATGTTGCCAATTAGGTGATTCTGTAATATCAGCATTTTGACTTCCGTAATAGCCATTGCTCCAGTTTATCTTATAATTAAGATTTTGGTATTCATCCTTTTTATTATTAATATTGTCGAAATAAAAAGACAACTTTATGATGTTCTTTGGAACAGATGCATCCCACTTATCATTTTTTGAGAAAGCAAAATATCTTGCATTTTCTGGTACAGAAGGATTGCTTAATCTGATAATAGTCTCTGATTCAGAAGAACTATGAATTGATGATATGAAGTTTTTATCTTCATCAAAGAATACTATACTTCCAACTGATGGGTACGCAGCAATCACAACACTATCTATACTAAATAGAGTTGCATCTAATAAATCAGAATGTTGCCAATTAGGTGATTCTGTGCCATACAAAGTACCATCAATGTTAAAACGACCATCAGTCCATTTTATACTAATTAAATCGCTTGATAAATCGCTGAGTTTATCTTCGACAGAATACCATTTGTTGGTGTCTGTAGACCAAGCGTTTGAATTAAGAGTATAGCGATAGATGGTGTCACCTGACTTGTAGGTGATGGTAAGACCTACCTTCTGAAATGTGGAAGGAACAGAGTTGATGGCATCTTGGAGAGTAGCGTGAGTTATAGTTCCACCTTTTGAGCAGTCATAGGTGAGGATTCCTAGCTTACCAACTTCGGCTGAGAGGAAATCTGTCTCTCCACCAGTAACGGCATCGTTGACTAGAGTCTTGGTGCTGGCATCTGAGATACCGCTGTTGCCCTGAGGACCTATAGCTCCTTGATCGCCCTGTTCTCCTTTTTCTCCTTTGTCACCTTTTTCTCCCTTTGCGCCATTGTAAATTTCGAATGATTCTTTAGTGCCATCACCTAGTGTTGCCTCTATTGTGTTGAGACCAGAAGATTCAGTAGTTTTTCTTATCTGCTCTAACTTAACAATAGATGTTCCCTTATCACCCTTTGGACCTTTCGATCCGTTGAGAATTTCAAAGACTTTACTCCATCCATCAGAACGAGTAACACGGATAACGTTCTTACCGCCATCCTCTTTAGATTTTACAATCTGCTCAATATTTGAAATATCATAGCCACGATCACCTTGGTCGCCCTTATCACCTTTGCTTCCTCTGGTGAACTCCAAGAAATCGATTTCTGACTTACCTTCATTACCAGGCTGCTCAATCCAAATATCATAAGCAGACTTTCCGTTTAAACCAGACAAGCCTTGCTCTCCTTGGATTCCTTGCGGTCCACGTAGCTCACCACAATCCTGATACATACCTGACTCTGGAGTCGAGCCATTACCAACGTAAACATAAAGATGGTTGTCAACAAGCCAGCCTATTGTATTTTCTTCTGTTGGTAAAGAAGAAAGATTATCTGCTACCTTGAATGCAGATATACGTGTAGTAAGCAGAGATAACATGTTTGCTATCTCTGTACTCAACTTGCTTGATGTTACTGAACCATCGGCAAGTTTTCTTTCCGTAATTTGCTTATCTCCAATATCTGGAGTTTTAATCAAAGGTACGGAATCACCTAACTTATTATCTTGTCTAAATGTAGGCATATTTTATTTCTTTTGGTTCTGTAGAAGTGAATATTTGAATTTGGACGGTATCGGGAATAACTGAGATACGGAACTCGAAGGACTGGGTATCCTTGTGGCGACGTATCGGGACGCGAGGGAAATTTCCCTTATCATCCGACTGACGGATAACTACCTTTCCCTTTTCCTTTAACGTGATTCTTAGGAAAATATCACGGCGAAGAGTGAGGATTGGAGTTACCCATGCAAGTTCGTTGGCATCGTATGTAGCTGTTACATTCTCCATATCGTCTTTATTTTGAGTTTTGATTTACGCCTAGCTGTTGCAGGGCGATGGTGTACATCTGACTAGCTTTGGTATCATCATAGGCTGAGAGGAGCAGAAAGACGATGTAGTAGATGAAAGCATTCTTCAGTTTGTCGGGAATGGAAACATCTGTTGTAGAAACGTCTGTGCTCACAGACTTAGGTACGCCAACATAGGTAATGACCGCTGTTAAAGTCTTGGGCTGCATGAGAATCTTGATAGGATTCTCTCGCATGATGGCAGCCTGTGGGCGATCAATGGTACCCTTGGCGGTATCGTCGTACATCATAAGAGCTTCATCATCGGTGTCCTCTACTGGGGTGACTGCCTTATACCAAGAAGCGCCACGAATGCGGTTGATGGTAATAATCTCCATATTGGAAGGCATGGTGATAACACCGATGTTGTGATTAGAATCAAAATCGGACACCTGAATCGTGTCGGAAGTCGAGCCTATGCTCTTGGAATCGGACAGGACAGGCGAAGATGCAGCAGTAATAGCTATCCAATGCAGCGCATCGTTTATCTTCGACTTGATGATGTTGTCCATATACAAATCATCCTTCTCATCGGCAATTTCCGATGTATTGTTGGATTCCTCGTCTATGCACCAACGTACTGCCTTTATGATTTCCTCTATACTCATTTACACCTTATTATATATTATGGCTTGTGATTTGGGAAAACAAAGTTGTGTTTTGTTGCCCATTCCAAAGCACTTGTCAAAGTCTTGAACTGTCGGGAACCCTCGCGCTTGTCTTCCTTGTTGACAAAAGCAATCAGGTCTTCGTCTGAAACTACAGAAGCAACCTCAATAGGTCCCTTTTTGGTTTCTTCGGCAGACTTCGCTGCCAGTTCTTCTGCCTTCTTCATCTTATCCTCTAAGGTTTCCTCAGAGCGAATGAGCTGAACAAGCCCCTGTGTGAAGAGTTCGCTGCTTTCGAGCAAATTCTGAGCATACTCATTCTTCAAGATAAGTTCCGGCTTCTGCTTGGTGACTACGTTACCACGTTCGAAGTTATAGCGGACTGTTACGCCATTCTTGCCTTGAAGGATATGACTTACAGAATTTCTATTTGCATTATATCTATATACCTTAATCATATTTGCTAATTATTTATTTAGAATAACAGGTGACCGGCACGAAACCAGCCACTTGTTATTGGGTGTATTACACTAGGCTGCAATAAGCTGACCTGAGAAGAGTTCCCATTTACCGCCCTTGTAGATGTAAACATTCTCCTTCTCGTACTTGGTTGTACCACTACCACCAGTATTAGGAGCCTCATAATCGGCAGTCAAAGCAACGATCATACCCTCGCGCGGAGTCTCAGGCAACTTGCTCATGGAGATAATGTTGTTGATAACACCAGAAGCACCAAGTGTAGAAATCTTATTCTCTGGACCAACAAGAATGCTGTTGTAGCCACGAAGAGCAACACAATCAGCCTCCCAGTGCATGTAGCGCTTAGCCAGACGTGGATCGTAAGCATCCTTTGACAAGTCGTTGGTACGTTCCTTGCTCTTCTCCTTGACGTAGTGACGAGCACCCTTGAAGTCGGCACCAATCATGCAGTCTTCCAAGTCCATGTAGTCGAGCGTGCTATCCCAAGCGAAGTTGAGAGTACCATAACTACACTTGAACTGGTTGAAGGTGATGTCGAACTCCTTGACTGTAGAGAACATGACATCGCGTCCCTTAGGAAGTTCAATCTTCATCAGTCGCTCGACAGCATTCTTACCACAGAAGAGATACATGGTATCAGACTCAGCGAAGTCGGTGAACATCAGCTTAGCGATAGCAATAAGGTCAGCGAAGGTATAGGTGTCGCCAATACCGTAAGAGTTGGTGAGCTGGTTGATGATACCCTCAGCAGAGTAAGCGTATTCCTGAGCACCGTCCTTGGTCTCCATGAGGAACTTCAACTTTGTACCATAGAGGTAGCTGCGCTCCTGACGAAGCAAGAACTTGGTGAGGGCATCTTCTTTCATATCAGCAACGGTATGAGGAGCCTTCTTCTTGATCTTCTCGAACTCTTCGGTAAAGATGATAGAGAATGCACGCTTCTGCAAGTAAACCTCCTCTGAGCGAGGCTGGTAGTTCTCTGGTGGAACGTTCATCTGGCTCTCGGAGAGGATGGTGGAAGCACAGAGAATGCGGCTGTTAGCTGGGATAGCTGGGCAGCCCATAGAGTCGAGGGTTTCACCAATAGTGCCTTCGGTCTCAGCCGGACCATTAAGTGCCTGCAAAGTAACCTCGTCCTTTGTCTTCTCAATAACCAAGAGATTCAAGCGTCCGCTAACCTTTGTCTTAGAACCACGCTCGTAACCTGCAACAGAAGGAACGATAACGGTACTACCCTTGTAGAGAGGAAGCAGAGAACCAGAGAAGTTAGCCTTAGTAAGCTTGATAGTGCCACCAGCTTCAACCTTTTCGATAGCAGTAGTAACAACACCATCGAGGGTGTCACCGCCGACACGTGCATGCTTCTTCTCGTAGCCGTTACAAGGTACACTCTTGGTAATCTTACGGATAATCTGGAGCAAAGGAGTACGGAAAGGACGATATTTCTCTACCTCACTATCCCAATCCTCTTCAGCAAGACCACCCTTGCGAATCTGAGTTGCAGAAGCCTGCGTACCGGTCAAGTCCTGACCTTCTACCTTACCACCCGGAGCCAAACGGTCTGACTTATCAGGATCAACAGGCTCGGTTGCCGCATCAGCCTTGGTTGATGGTTCATGACCCTCGTCACCAATCTGAGTAGTTGGCTCTGCGGTATCAGCCATAGCGAGAACACCGCCGCCTGTAACAACAGCAAGAAGCATCAGAACCATCTTGAAGATGAACTGACCGCTCATAAAATTCTTAAAACAATCTTTCTTCATTTTATACATATATTTATGGATTAATATTAATAAGTGATACCTTCGAAAAATCCGCTCTTCGGCTCATTCTTCTTTTTGGCAGGCTTGTTTCCTGCGCCCGAACTAGAAAGAGAAGGAGGAATGCCTTCTGTGCTAGAAGAGCGCACCTTATTCTGAATCTTCTCGTTTCGGGCTTGCATAGCCGCCTCGTCGCGTGCCGAACTGATGTCGGAATCGTAGTTGTTGGCATTGTGGAGCATCTTCCAAATATCATCTGAAATATCGCCACTCTCTACCTTGTCGTGAATCTCGTAAATCTGGGACCACATATCCTGCGCATCATCGGGGTAGAGCTTCATCAGGCGTTCAAGTGACTTGCGCATGTTGGCAGTAACCTTCTCGGTAGCCTCGTTCTGTTCAGCCACGTCCTCATTATGCTTGGCGAGAATCTCAGCGAGTTTCTTACCGCCTTCAGGATCATCAAGCAAGGTCTTAACATCAATACCCAAGCGAGCCATCGCATCAAAAGGATTGTCTTCTGGATTCTTCTCCATATCCATCGCCAGAGCAGCGAGCCACTTGTGCTTATCGAACACCTTAGACAACGCCTTACCGCTTTCCTCGTACTGTCCGAGCAAATCAGCATCATCATTCATGGCACCATAACGTGCTTCCTTGTCTTCGAAGTCGATGTCAGCATGGCGTTTCTTGAACCGGTCAGAGAAAGCCTTGCGATTAGGGCGGTCCTCTACAGGAGTTTCATCTGTAGCAGCCTCAGCAGGTGAAGCCTGTTGTGCTCCACCTTCCGCATTCATCTGTTCTAATTCTTCTTTTGTCATATCTCTATACTGTTTGAAACTTTTCGGCAAAAATGCAAATAAATTGAAGAAGTTTTGCCGTGCTCCAACCTTGCGCTTGGTGGTTGGTTGGAACACGGCAAAGAAAGCCATGTTTTTGCCTATTTTTGCGCCTATAATTAATAATGTATATAGAAATATGGTAAAGGCAAGAATACTGACACTTAGCAAAGTGATGCCTCAACATAACAAGTATGACTCGGTTAAGGCTCGCAAGCGAAGACAAGAACACGGCAAAGACGAGGAACTACTCAGCCGATGCAGAAACGCCTGGAATAACCTGAGCGGTGTGCGAGAAACGAGGGCGAGAACTATGCGCTACTGTATGGGCGACCAATGGAGCGACACCATCAGAGTATATCATCATGGCTACTGGGAGGAAATGACGGAGCGCACCTATATGGAGAAGCGCAACCAGACACCAATGAGCAACAACATCATGGTGAGCATTCTGGAATCTATTGCCGGTCTTTATGCCAAGCAAGGAACGGAACCAGTCTGCTTTGCAAGGGATAGTGACTCCCGACAACTGAGCGACATGATGAGTGCCACGATGCAATGCAACTGGCAGACAACGTATATGCAAGATGTGCTGAACCATGCCATCAAGGACTATCTGATGGGCGGTCAGATGTTTGTCAGGGAGAGTTGGGAGGCGAAGGAACTTGAAATGCCCGATTCATGGACGGATGCAATGGAACCCGACCACATGTTTTTTGAATGCGGCAGCGACCCACGACACAACGACGTGAGTCTTATCGGCGTGCTGCATGACGTGAGCCGAGAAGATTTATATCAGAAGTTTGCTAAAAAGGAATATGGACTGACGGAAGAAGACCTGAACGCCATCTTTGACATTTATCCTTCGGACGATAACAGCTACGGCTATGAGTTTAACGAAGAGAAGGCTTTGGAGAATCTCTGTTTCGACCATAGCAACAAGGGAAGACATTACTCCAGAGTGATTGAGGTGTGGACCACGGAAACCAAGCCAAGACTTCAATGCTTTGACCCTATTGCAACAACAGGAACCGGTGCTTATTTCCGCATAGACTTGGATGATACAGCAATGATACAGAAACTGCGTAATGATAACATGAAGCGCAAGCAGCAGTATGACGAAATGGGTATAGCGGAAGAAGACAGAGCCTATATTACAAGCGAAGAGATTGCCGATAAATACTGGTACTACACATACATGGCTCCAGACGGAACTATCCTCTGTCAGGGCGAAACACCATACGACTATAAGAGCCATCCTTTCACAATGAAACTCTATCCGTATATCAACGGAGAGATTCATCCGTTCCTTGCCAACATCATAGACCAGCAGCGATACATCAACCGACTGATTGTGATGAACGACATGGCTATCAGAAGCAGTTTCAAGGGATTCAAGATGATTCCTACGAATGTGCTTAACGGCAGAACGCCAGAGCAGTTTATGGAAGAGGCGATAGAGTATGACGGATGGATATTCTACAAGCCATCGGTGAAGACACCGAATGTGAAGCCAGAGATTATCACATCGAACGCCGTGAATATCGGTACGAATGAACTCTTGCAGATAGAGCTAAACCTGATTCGAGAGGTTACCAACGTGAGTGGTGCTTTGCAGGGTAAGACTCCATCGGCAGGAACATCGGCAGCGAGATACGCACAGGAAAGCCAGAATGCAACCACGTCTCTGTATACCATCCTTGCAGACATGGACGTGTTTACGGAGAAGCTGGCAACCAAGAAGTGCATGACTATTCAGCAGTATTACGAAGACGGAAGGAAGGTTTACGACCGGAACTTCAATGCAGTTTACAAGTACGACCGCCTTTCGGCAAGAGATATTCACTTCAAGATCAGCATCAAGAATGCGGCAGCAACGGCAGCCTTCAACACGATGCAGAACGATACGCTTGACAAGCTTCTTGAAATGGGTGGTATCAATATCATTCAGTATCTGCAGAACCTCAACGCACCATTTGCAGACAAGTTGCTTGCTAGCGTACAGGAGCAGCAGGCTCAGCTTGAACAGATGTATCAGCAGCAACAGGCTATGGCTATGCAGCAAGGTGGCGGTCAGGTAGAGAACGGAATCGTGCAGGGTGCAGACCAGAATGCGGTAGCACAGGCACAGAGTGCATTAGGTTTCAATAATCAAGCAGCATAAGGTATGGAAGTACAGGTAACGATAGAAACAGAGAAGGTGATGAGTGAGGTGAACAAACACTTCGCTCTCATCGGAAAACGTCTGAAAGACAAGAACGGCGATACAATGTTTGCCAAGACTACCCTATCTTCGGAAGAGAAAGGCATCATGAAGCAGTATATCAACGCTGCGGCAGAAACATTTGTAGCAGAACTGGCACCACAAGTGACCTATTATAAGAAAGGTGATACAATGGTGATTAAGTTTGAAAACAGCAGATGGGCAAACGGAGAAGACAGCATTACCGTTCCGTTTGAAGGCAACTTCATGGGGTATGTGATAGCCTATGTATCGAATGCAGTGTTAGGAATGACAGAGGCAGAACTGGCACAGAAGTATGCTGCGGACATGGCGAACCATATAGCAGCGGCTATCAAGCTGATATACCACAAGACCCCACCGGCAAGCAGCAACAAGGGTCTGACAGACATGACTGGCAACGTAATCATTGAATAAAAAAGATAAGCTATGATCATAAAATTTCAAATTATTAAATCGGTAGTGATTGAGGCGGTAAAGTCGACAACCTACCTGAAAGCAAAGATAGATACAGCGGCTGACGAGAAAGCAGCGAAAGTAAGCTTTAACGAGGCTGCCGGTGACGATGAGGTACACGAAAGAACGCTGATCCACGACTTCGATACAGCACTGGAAGTATTGAAGACCATCTTTGTAGACTATCTTGTGCCAACACCTCAGACTATTGGCGACAACGCCATCTACTACGGAAGCGGAACGGACGATATAGTGGAGTTCACCCTAACGGTATCAAGACGCTACAACGGAACGCTGACCGACGCACTGGCTAGGTTATCGGCAAGATACGTGGAGGACTACATGATATATCAGTGGTGGTTAAAGACTACCAACCTGAAACAAGCTGAGCCATACCAAGCTACCCTTGCATCAGACGAGATAGCCATCAGAAAGTGTTTCGTGATGAGTGGCCCAGCGATTCCTACCGTTCCTTACCCAACCGAGCTGACCGTAAAGGTAAATGGTGATGGCGTGGAAGGAGAGATAACCCTGGAGAAGGGAGAGGAAGCTACCCTATCCTACTCGCTCAATGATGGAGCGATTGACGATATTGAGGCGAGAAGCGAAGACCCAAGCATTGTTGAGATACACCGATGCAGGGACAGGCGAGCCTTTACTCTAGTGCCAGTAAATACCGGTTTCTGCAAGGTGAAGCTATGGTCAAGACACAGCGACAAGCTGGAGTTTACTTGCGACACCATCGTAACTGAGGAGGAAGGAGTTAAGTAATATAAAATATTAAGATATGAGCTACCCAGAGTTTAATAAGTTACACCCAACACATTTTATCAGAGAGAGAGGATGGAAGCCAGAGCCAAATCCTTTCTTGCCGAAGCCTCGAAGAGCAGGGCACGGCTATTGGGATAAGCACATCTTTATCTATGCTACCCAACTCTGGTATGATATTGATGCCAACACCAACATGGTAGGAAGAGCAAGACGGAACATGAAGGACGCGCAAGGCGAAGACATTCCGACAAGCGAGAACGATCAGGAACGACCACTCTTCTACCGATGGTTTGATAAGTATATTAATAAGGTGGAAGCAAATCTGTCTGCCTATGTAATGAAACCACAAGGAAGGGTAAGAGATAATGCCCTGAAAGAATGGGATGAGAAGGAAATATGGCTGAAATTTCCCGACTACTGGGATGATACCAAATATGATGCACTCGTCAAGCTGATACACGACTACATCGTGACCGGTGCGCTATACGAATACTTTATGCGCACGCTGACAAGCAAGGACCCTCTGGCGATAGACCAGATGAATCAACTGGACGAACTGGAGATAGACATCATAGACTGTGCCAACTCAACCAAGCCGGGCAGTATGATTCATACTCTGAAACCCTTCGGATAATAAAAAAGCGAGCGTATGGAAGATTTTGAAATGGACGGATTTAAGTCTGTAAGGGAAATACAGAAGGAGAAGAAGGAGAAGGTAAAGAAACTTCTCCCTGCAAGGAAGAGTGCCCAAAAGGAATATATCAGAGACTGGCTTGCAAGGAGCCAAGAGCAGTTTGAGGATTGTATGAACCAACTGGCACAGTATGACCCTAAGACATACGTCACCATCTACAAAGACCTTACCAAGCACATGATACCAAAGCAGACGGAAGTAAGCGTTACCCACGGTATAGATGCCGACTTCAAGCAGCTTATGGCACTCGGTATGACTACCGTTGAGGATGAAGACGAGGCAGACGTACTGGATATAAGCAAAGCACCCGAGATACAGGATGCGGATTTTGAGGAACTAAACGATTTAACGGATGGCTCTAGTAACTGAACAGGAAATAGATAATCTCGTAGCGGAAAATCAGGAGCGATATGATGAGATTTATGGCACCTACGACCCTATGACGGGCGAAGGATGCTATAACTTTGAGCATCGTGTGAAGATAGAGCTGTCTGATTTCTTCATTCCCAAGATGTGGGTCCCGAAGAAGACTGCCAAATCTGTTCTGTTCAGAGGTCTGAGAAAGATGGGAAGTCTGAAAGACTATATCAACTATGTGCTGCACCAAAAGGATGATGCCCAGCATTTCCAAATACTCACCTTCGCCATCTGTAGGGTGAGGTTCATGGAAGACCCCGAGTTTGCCCTATACGTGACCGATAAGATTGAGGATAAGAAGACAGGTAAGATGATTCCTTTCAAGTTGAACTATCCTCAGCGAAAGCTATTGAAGATTATGGAAGACCTGCGGAATGCCCATAAACCGGTGTTCGTGGTTATTCTGAAGGCACGTCAGTGGGGCGGCTCTACCCTATCACAGCTTTACATCAAATGGATTCAAGACTACAGGCGCGATGGTTGGAATGCTATTGTGTTAGCCCAGCAGAAGAATACAGCCAAGAAGATTAAGGCGATGTACCGAAAGGCGTTGGAGCGGCAACCAGGGTGGACCGTAGGGCATCAGGGCGCAAAACTCCAGTTCTCGCCATACGAAAATTCTCCCGACGATTTCCAAGTAACGGACGGAGTGAAGGCTATCAGACGAAGTACGCTGACCGTAGCATCATTCGAGAACTTCGATTCGGTGCGTGGTAGCAACTTCCATTGCGCCCATTATTCGGAGGTAGCCTATTGGAAGAAGACGCCAGAGCATGATCCTGAAGGTGTGATTTCTTCTATATCCGGTGGTATCGACCCATTGGAAGATAACGTGGAGATATTTGAGAGTACCGGTAGAGGTAACTCTGGTTTCTTCTACGACAAGTGCCAGTTGGCAATGGACCCAAAGAATAATGATGCTTATTCGTTCCTCTTTATTCCTTGTTTCTTCATAGAAAAGGATATGACTCCTGTAGAGAACAGAAGAGCATTTGCCAAGTGGCTTTTGCAGAACAGAGACCGAAGCACCTGTCCGAAAGGCTATCGTGAGACAGGAAAGTTCTTCTGGCGAATGTGGCAGAAGGGTGCTTGCTTTGAGGCGATAGAATGGTACAGAAACTACAGAAACAAGTTTACCAGTCATGCGGCATGTGCTACCGAGGCTCCTATTGATGAGGAAGATGCGTTCAGAAACTCTGGTAGACTGGTATTCAATCCTTATTCTATAGACGACATGCAGGCTATGTATAAGCAAGACCCTAAGTTTACTGCCGACATCGTGGTGAACATCAGCGTGAAGGATGATAACACCATTCCGAACTCGAAGGTGAAACTGAGAGACGACGGCGAGGGAGACTTGAAGATTTGGGCTGTGCCAAACTGTCTGCAAGTGGAGAACAGATACTTGGTAAGTGTGGATATTGGCGGTAAGAGTACAACATCGGACTATACCGTTATGACCGTGATAGACCGATTCGGTATGATTCCAACGGTGAAGGGCAAACCGAAGGTGGTAGCGAGATACAGAGGACATGTAAGACATGATAAGCTGGCGTGGATGGCTGCTGCCCTAGCCCATTATTATGATGATGCGCTGCTGGTGATAGAGAGTAATACTGCGGACCGAGAGAAGAACAACAATACGGAGGGTGATCACTTCCTGACTATTCTGCAGGAGATTGCCGACTACTACGATAATCTGTATCAGAGAACGAGCAGTTCGGAGAATGTGGAAGATAATGTACTGGCGAAGTATGGTTTCCAAACCAACAAGCTGACGAAGCAACAAGTGATTGATAACTTGGAAGAGTTTATTGATGATAACTTGTATGAGGAGCCAGACAAGGAAATGTATCATGAGTTGCGCATATATGAGCGACATGATGATGGCAGTTTGGGTAACATCGTGGGTAACGGAAACCATGATGATGTGGTAATGAGTACCGGCATCGGTCTCTTTGTGAGTCTTACGGACATGGAGAAGCCTAGCTGGAAGAAAGCGGAAAGAAGAAGCCGCGGTGGCGATGGTGTTCATACGGCGGCGAAAATTTAGGGGGAGTGTTGAATGTTGAATGTTGAATGTTGAATTATTATGGAAAGAAACTTAGAAAGAAAGACTTTGAGCTTTAGCAAGGGCATAACGAATGTGCCTAGCGACTTGCTTTCAGATGATTCTGAATTGCTGGAGAGTGACGGATTTATCTTTAAGGATGGAGAAATGAAGGCTATTCAGAAGCCCAAATATGTAACAAACGGCAGACCTATATTATATATTCACAAAGGCGCTGATTACAGAACATACGTCATGCTCAACGAAAAAAGCAAATACAATAAAGGCGAAAAAGATGAAATTATCTTTGCTAAAAGTAAAGAGGATGGAACTATCGAATCTGGGCCATGGCAAGCATTCGAAATAGATGTTGAAATCTATGATGTAAATAGCGTAGGTAATACGGTGGTTGTTACTACAAGTGGCGGGTTGTACTATTTTGTATACAAGTCTAAGACCTACAAGTTTCTGAAAGATTTTCCTGAACTAACATATCAGTTTACTTTCGAGAAACCGAGTTATTCTGGTTCGTTTCGACCAGACGAGTACGACAGAACACTCATGAATGTAGACAACTGCGTTGAACATACAGCAAACCAGACGATGTATTATGATGCGAACGGAGCATTTATAAAACAAGGAGGAACAGAACCTAGTGGCATGATCCAAACAGGTCAATTCCATTCTTTTTGGATTAAGCCAGATGGAACTAATGGCGCAAAATATTACAATGAGTTCCAGGAAACCGTACAGGGTCATGTGATGCAGGCGATTAATTGGGTAAAAAGCAAGAATATGTTTGCGTTCCCTTTTTTTATCAGGTGTGCATTCAAGCTATATGATGGAAGTTATACGAAAATAACAGCCCCTATCATCTGCTATCCTACTGTAAACAGAAATTGTCGATTTAGTGGAGCAACATTTGAAAACAAATACTATACCGATTTAAATCAAATGACTGGTACAGGCGATATTTTCTACTTTATTGAATATAGTGAGCTTAAATTTAAATTCGGTTCGATAAGCGAAGATTGGAAAGACATCATCAAGGAGATTGTCGTTTTTGCTACAGAACAGGTAATTCCGTTCGAAATCAGTAAAGACTGGCGTTTTTTATCTCCTAACGACACCCATAGAAAGCCATTTGCCAACTATGGATTTTCATCATACAAAGAAGATGTATTTAATTATGACCGCCCTTCGAAAATTATTCCTCATAGCGAGATACAGCCGACGTACAAAACGGACCAAGATATAATAGAAGAGCTGAAAGGTAAGACGCAATTCTATAAATTATTCTCTGTCGGAATCAATACGAAGGGGTTAGGAGAAGGAGGAGAATGGCTTTACTCTGTGAACGGAACACATTACGGGCAGCCGACATTCATTGCAGACGGAGTAGTAAGCAACCTGTCTACACAAACCCAACTGAAAGTAGACGATTACTATAGCTGGGCAAAGCTTACCTCAAAAAAGATTTATACTTACAATAACCGCCTACACCTTTATGATGTAGAGCGCTACCCTTTTGCCGGGTTCAAAAAGCTCGTCGGAAGAGAAGGTCTAGCAAGCGATAATAATTATATAATGTATACGCATATTGTATCAAATTTAGTTGATACCTGGACTATGAGAGTAATAGGCATAAGTGACTCTTTCTTGCGTGGCTGGTTTTATTATCCGGATCCTAATGCAAAAGAAATCATATTGTACGGCTCTGGCAAGTATCTGAGCATACCTCTAACAGAACACCCTTTTCTGAACGGAGCTTATTCTTTTACCAACCTTCCTTCAAAAGATGGCGATGCAACTTTTGAAACTATAACAGAAGAAGAGCTTCTGGAAAAGACAAAAAACATGAATGTTCCTGAGATTTTAAACTCACAGATATTTACTTCTGTCGTAAACAATCCATTTGTTTTCGAGGCATCGGGCGATAATACGATAGGTACAGGAAAGATAATAGGAATAGTTGCCAACACGGAAGCAGTGAGTCAGGGACAGTTCGGTCAATATCCTCTGTTAGTGTTTACTGACGAAGGAATATACGCAATGAGCGTAACATCAGAAGGTCTTTATGGAAGCGTTCATCCTATTTCAAGAGAAGTATGTAACAATCCGGATAGTATTACGCTAACAGACAGGCTTGTATACTTTACATCTGACAAAGGACTTATGGCTATATCTGGCGGTACCGCAAAATGCGTAAGCACGTCAATGAGTGGGAAGACTCCAAAGAACTTTAAGAAGCTACAGACAGAAAGTTTCTTGAATTTCTTAAAGAATTGCATTATAGCTTATGACTATAGAGATTCGCTGCTGAGAATATACAAAAAGAGTAAAGGTTGGTTTGAGAATGAATCGGGAGAGCAGGACTTTGATGAGAATGAGAAGATATACTATATATATAATATGGTAGACGGAACATTCGGTATGTCTGTAGCAGATGCGCCTATTGACAAAATAGCAAACGACTATCCGGACAACGTTGTGCAGGATATTGCCATGTCTATCTTTACGTTGACAGGAAAGCCGGACATCAACGAAGATACGGAAAGCTATAGCGGCTCATTTACTACCAGACCTTTGAAGCTGGGCGGCAGCATGACGTTGAAATCGCTGAGAGCGGTGAAGCATCTGTTTGATTCGGACGAAGGTACGATTGGGCTGGAGATATACGGAAGCAACGACTGCAAGCACTGGTGCAAGCTACCAAGCTTGGCTGGTAAGCCTTGGAAGTACTTTACTTTCAAGTATACGCTGCAGAACTTTAAGGCTGCTGATGCCTTTGCTGGCAGTATAGTAGAGGTACAAAGCAGACGAGAAGACAAAATGAGATAATTCTTTCATACGCGCTAATTTATGATAACATGAAAAAGGCGGCTGCTCATCACGAGTGGTCGCCTTTAAAATTAGTTATGAAATACATTTTTGAAAACATGATTCTCTTTATATGTGTGTTATCTGTTTTTGATATTATTTATGCAATACGCTACGATGTAGCCTAGGATAAAGCAGTAAAGATGCAGAAGTCCGTTCACGTTACTCAGGATCATCGTGAACAGGATGAACGGCATCGCTTTCTTTAATGCCTCTTTCCATCGCCCTGTTCTACCCCACATCAAACCAAAGGATGAGAACAGGAAACCGGAAAGCCCCATTGTAGGCTGACTAACATACATGGGCAGCAGACTAGCGGCATAGGCAACAGCTAAAGAAGTGACTGGTTTCATATCGTTTCTTATCTGCCAAAGTACCAAAAGGTTTACGGCAAGATGAAATCCGTTGACATGGAAGAAGCTATACAGGATATGATTCTGCCATGGGCAACCGGGATAGAAACCGACATGCCAAGTACACAGAACGAGGCAGATGATGCTAAGCACCAGCTTTGTTCGAAAGTTTCTTCTTACGAAGGTCCATTTCTCTGTAATTTTTTCCATACTTCTTATAGTAAGCGAAAATAAACTTGAGATTACTTGGCTGGATAAAGAACTCGGGTGCAGGCTCAGATACCAAGAACTGGCAGATAAACCATAAAGATTTGCCCACGAACTCCTTTCGCTGCGTCATTTCGTTCATTCTATTGAACAGCGTATAGTACAACTTCTGCCGAATCGGCTTCATGCTATCCACCTTTGAGAAATCGCCGACTGCCATTCTGCGAAGTATATCCCAAGCTCTTTTGGGAGAAACATAGTATCTGGGAGCAGGGGAATGAACCACCTTTTCCCAAGCCTCCTGTTGGGAATGGCAATTAGGAGCTATCTCCCGATAAGCCTTCATCAGATCATCCCTCTGTCTGTCAATCAATTCGTAATTTGCTCTTGCCATATAAATGCTGCATTAAGATTTTGCAAATATACATATTATTTAGAATATGACCAAATAAGCATACAAATATTTAAATAAGTTTAATATTAGGCTTGTTTTCATGGTGTTACGAAAGAAAAAGTTTAATTTTGCAACAAAATAGTATATATATACTAAGAACTGTTAGCAAAAGGTAAAATTAAACCATAAATTCGTAACAAAAAAATGAGAACAAAACAGGAATCGCCTCTCTCGGAAGAGGAGAAAGCCTTAGTTATGGAAGGCTTATTGAGTAGGAAGATTTGGAGGTTCTATGAACTTCTATCGAAGTGGGCACCCATACTATTGATGTTAGGTCACTGGTACGGCGTATGGGACTATGGGCACTATCCCTAGACCAACAATTATAGATACCAATTTAAACGGGGACTGCATCATATGGATTTATGTGATTGCATATATCTACATGCCATTGAGTATGATACCAGTAAGTTTCTTCTTCAGATACTGCTGGATATTCCGCATTCCGTTCTTTTATTTCTTCGGTATAAACGCTATCAGATTGTATTATCAGCACTGGCTCATCACTCCCGAGCAACTGGAGATGCACCATGTGTTTATCATATTCACTTTAATGCTTTACGCTTATGGATTTATCAAAATCGCTCTATCGAATAGCAGAATCTGCCTTCGGGATGCTAAGAAACGATGAGTGTGGGTTTACAGAGGAAGAAGAGAGGATTGTGCAGAGGAATCTGCTGTACTGGATGGAAAGGAAGCATCACTTTGACGAGCAACTGGGCAGAGCCTGCATCGCCAACATCTATTATTTTGATAATGATGTTCACAAAAAGTATGCTCCTTACTTCGGGTTTGATGAGTTGAAGGATGATTATGACCGGCTATCTTGGAACATACCAGACTACAACTTCTGGGATTTTGCGGTAACGATGAACAAGATGTATGCTGACCATATAGACGTGGTGGGAAAATGGTCGAAGAACAAAGACACCACAAGGAAAAGGATTTCGGAACTGGCTATCAGTTTTCTCTGTGACGAATCAACAAACCACCCAACGGATAAAATCTGGTGGTACATGAACAGCTAAGTTGGAACACGGTAAAAGCTATTGAAAAGCCTTTTATCTTTGTAGCCATTAATCATAAATAATGATATATGGCAGAGATAGTACATACATTTTTACAAGAGCACCTGTACAGATCGGCATTGGTTATTGCCATCTGCATGGGTGCTCTTATCATTTCTATGGGCGTGGACCTGTTCTTCGGCATCAAGAAAGCGAAGGAGAACGGACTGGCTACGACAAGTACAGGATTCAAGAAGACTTGCGACAAGGCGAGGAAATACTTCTCTCCCTTCATGGTGACGGTCTGCATAGACCTGATAGCATGCACGGTTCTCCCCTTCCCTGTCTTCTCTATGATTTGGGCAGGATATTGCGTGTTCTGTGAATTTGTAAGCGTAAGAGAGAAGAGCTGGCAGAAGGCTGAGATACGGAAGCAGGAGAAGACGGTAAGCATTCTTCTGGAGAACAAAGAAGACTTGGCTAGGGCTTTTGCTGAGATTATGAAGGAGCAGGGAAAGGAGGAGAAGAAATGAGACAGATAAAGAGAATTTTTGTTCATTGCAGTGCCTCTTCTCAGAAATGGGGCGTGAAGGAACTTTGGGATGAGTTTAAGCGCAAAGGCTGGAATAACCCAGGGTATCATTACGTGATTACTGCAGATGGTGGGATTCACCAGATGCTGCCGGTAGAAATGGTTAGCAACGGCGTGAAGGGATATAATGCTACGGCTATCAATGTGGCTTATGTTGGCGGAATCAACAAGAAGGGAAAGGCGGTAGACAACAGAACTGAGGAGCAGAAGAAATCGCTTATCACTCTGCTCACTCAGCTGAAGAAGAAATATCCGGATGCCGAAATCTTAGGGCACAGAGATATTTCGCACGACAAGAACCATAATGGCGTAGTGGATCCTTGGGAGAGAATCAAGGAGTGCCCTTGCTTTGACGCTAAAGTTGAATACAAAGAGATATAGCTTATGAAATGGTATGACATAAGGTTTTGGAAACGGACTTGCATCGGGCTGGTGATTGGAATTATCGTATTGGCATTTACAGGATGCAAGACGAAGGAGTATATCAAGGTTCCTTCTGTTAGAACTGAATACGTATGCAGAACTGATACTTTTGCTAAGTTGGATAGTATCTACATGAAGGATTCGGTGTATGTTTTTCAGAAAGGTGATACGGTTTTCCATAATAAGGTGGTTTATCAGGACCGGTATCATAATATATATAAGGTGAAGACGGACACGATCATCAAGACGGATTCTGTTGCCGTGCCTTATCCTATAGAGCGACAACTGACGAAGAACGAGCAAAGGCTGATGTTGCTAGGCAGATGCTATATTGCCTTTCTGTTCATACTGGTGGTTTGCGCGATTGGGTTCACTCTCTGGTACAGAAACAAAAAGTGCTAGCTTATGGCGAAGATTAGCGAAGAACTGCAGATGATTGATTCGCTCCTGATGGAATTTCATGAGCGGATTCAGAGCGGAAGGTGCTTGACGAGCAAGCAGCAAAATGCTTTTATGCTTGATTTTCTGCACCGCATCGCCAACAAGGATGAGCCTATCAGTAAGGCTGAGGCATGCGGCTATGTCCATGTTTCAAGGGCTACCTTTGACCGGCTTGTCAAGGAAGGCAGGCTGCCTAAAGGCAAAAAGCGGAAAGGATGGACTGAGCTAGTATGGTACGAGAAAGATTTAGACGAATATATAGACAGATTGGTATAGATTTTACTTTTTTTTCATTTTTTATTAGTTGTGTTAATTAGGTTTAGTTAGATTGTTTCATGCAAAAAATCCCCACCCGGCTGTGATAGCTGGGTGGGGATTGTGGTTACTTACTTCATGAATGCCATCCAAATAGTTTGGTTCTTGATAGTGGTACGATGCCCGAATATCGGTTTATAATCGGTGATAGCCTTCAGTACATCGCCAACCTTTATCTGTTGTTCGTTCCACTTGAAAATGAGAGTTCCGTTTGTTTTCAGTACCCTCATGCCCTCATGGATAGAATCGTTGATGAACGCTTGCCAATTTTCGGGCAGCTTACCATATTTCTTACATAACCAAGAGTTCTGACCTACCTTTAGCAGATGAGGAGGGTCGAATACTACCATATTGAATGTTTCATCTTCGAATGGCAAATTCGTGCAATCGGCTATCATGTCGGGTTGCACGTCTAGTTTGCGGCCATCACACAAGGTGTCGTGGTATTCTCTTATGTCGGTAAAAAGAACCTGTGGGTCCTGTTTATCAAAATAGAACATACGAGATCCGCAACACATATCTAATATTCTTTGTTTCATACGCTACTTTTTGTTAGTTTAATTGCCTTTATAAGGCGGTGATCTCCTGCTATTTTACCGGAATCTTTCTTACCATGGTAATAGCCAAATCTATAAGCCCAATATCGGGTTTTATAGACTTCCTTCATTATCTTTTTAGCCAATCTAATCTTCATACGCTATTTCTTTTTAATCACATAAGTTGTATCTTTGTTATCAACCACATAGATACCCACGGTGTCTAAATGGCAAGGGCAGCTCTCTGCGTGAATAACACAAACTCCGTGTTTCGTGTCCACAACCAGATAGTCGTGTCCTTTCTTAGTGAATACTGATGTACCAAAATCCTTTGCAGGTTCATTGCTATTAGACAAAGAGCGAATGCCCTCAAATATCAATGTACCTACAAGCAAACACAAGACGAACCAAACGGCTGACTTTGCTAAGTTTAAAATCTTATTCTTCATACATTCTATTATTCCATATATTCATACACTCAACGAACTCTTCGACTTCTTCTATACTATTAAATATAATAGTAATGCTTCCGTCTTCGTTCCAATGTTGATTACTTACATCTACCATAGCTTCATCTTACTTCTACTTATCGAATTTGTTTCCAACAACAAAAGTATCTACAAGATTAACAAAAGGCTGGTAATTATCAGCATTATTTATATCTTTGAAGGCAAAACTTCCTTCTTCTTCAATATAAACTACCTCATAGAGATTATCAATAGACGCTATATCATAACGTTCATTTACTAAGTCTCCTTCCCAAATCTCATTGCCTTCGCTGTCCTTCATCCCAGTGAACTGGCAGACTGTATTAGGGTCTATATCTGGACTTTCCTTTTCTCCAATCAATATACCATAAGGCTTTCCATTTATGCAGATAGGAGTACCTTCAATCCATCCTTTGCCGTCAAGACGTTTAGCCTTGAACTTGATTTCTCTTTTCATAAGCTATTTATATAAAATTGTTACTCGTCTACTTTTATCGACCTTCAATATAGCCTCCTTGGCTTTATTAGCCGAAGAAAATAAATAGTCTGGGCAAAGGTTATATGCACCATAATCCCAATAATGGATAAGTTCAAATAACAATGAATGTCTCTTATCTACACGATAAGCAAGGATTGGATTATCCTGAGAATCGTAATGTATGCCTTTAACAGCCTTGCTTTTACGATACATATCTACTATTCTATATGTTGCCATAACTATATCTTTTTAAGTTTTACTTTTATTGCTTTCAAATTTCTATCTTTACCATCCCAGAAGCAAGAACGTCTAAGATAGAAAGGTTGACCTTTTAGCCAAGGAAACTTATCGTAGAAAGCCTTCCATTTAGCTCTTCCTGCCGTCAAGGAAGGTACTTCAATACAACTTCTAGCATGGCAGCTACCAAAGACCAATGTATTATCACAAACATTTTTATCCATAACTATTTTATCCATAACTATTTCCCTTTAAGTTCTTCAATTCTTTTATCACAATTCTTTATCATTCGTCTGAAGAAATCTTTTCTCTTCTCCATGATGAAGACTGGGTCGTACTTACCAACATAATAATCTCCTGACAAGAGGTCATTAATGTATATTCGTACTACTTCTTGCGACCAGTTATCTATAAAAAGAAAATAGGTATCACGATTAGGGTGTACCATAAGGTACTCGTAGAAGTGAAAATTATCATTTTTAATAAATGTCACTCCACACCCTTTCGTTAACTGACTTATATCTTTTAATACTTCCATAACTATTCCTCCACTTTTACGCCAAACGGAGTTCCATCTGCAAATTTTATTTTAAACAAATCAGTAGCAGTGATAAAACTCATCACACCATTATTTCTATCACCAATAACAAGCCCTTCATTATCTGTAGATATGATTAAGCTGTTAACCTTACCATTTTGGGACATTAGCCACCCAAACGGCTGATGCTTTTGCATTTCCTGCCAGCATTCTTCGGCGTTTGCAAAAGGGCGGTACTTTGATTCTGACTTGATTCTGTATTCAAAATCATTATCAAAGCTTAGGTCTTCATCATCATACCATAATGCCTTGCCGCCTTTAACATATCTACTCTCTATTGCCTTTCCTTCACTAAATGCCTTAATAATAGGCAGCAACTCCTTTGCTTGATTTCTGTCCATAATTAATCCTCCAATTTTATATTATTTTCTTCTGCGTAGCCATCTTGCGCTTCTTCACACCAGTTTCCTTCACAAAGCCAGCCAATGCCAAGGCTATGCTATGGAATGATGTTCTTGTTACAATATACACAGACAGCATCGCCAAATTCATTTTGTAATTCTTCTCTTGTCATACTCAATCCTCCAATTCTTTTAATATCATTTTTACTAAGTGATAATTATCACCATCCCAACCATTATCAAAAGCTTCACCATCCTCAGAAGTATGATGCTCATTGACGTAATCAAAGATAGCGTTATGGAAGAAGTCATCATCTGTTCCATAGTCGTCTTCATTATAAAAGCCTTCGTGACTTAGGAGTTCTTGGCATTCCTTGTGCATACATATGGCTGACCTATATTCGGGAGTAAACTGTCTGACATATTTGGTTCCTGTCTCTATCGTACAACCACACATATAACATCTGTGTGGCTTACGTGCCTTGCGTATTGAGTCTATAAAATCCATAATTATTTATCTTTTGGGTCAACGAATGGTAGCCAGTATTCTACATTAGGAATATTCCATCCGTTGTAGTCTTTGGCTATCTTTTTATCTACTATATGTCCAAAACATATTTCTTCATCTTTAGTGAGGACAACAGCTTCTTTATCTACTGGTGGAAGTCTATCCTTGACAGAAATCCATATAGGTGAAACTTGCTTTGGTATTCTTTCTTTCATGTTTGCAACCATTTTATCAAGTGCATCTTCTTGGTCTGAATCATACATAACCTTAAACATTTCTGTTATAAGGCTTACATGAGATTCATCAGGAACTCTATCACGGAATGTTTCTAACATAAAGTTATATAGTTCTTTATCTGATAGCTTGCGCATTAAGCTATCCAAGTCTATTGTTACATATATGCTCATATTATTTATCTTCTAAATCTTTTAAATGGGTCATAAAAATCATACAGAACAATTATTCCGATATATGCACAGAATAGTAATATGATTGCCAAGATACCACCAAGGATATAAAATAGCCATATTGGTATTGTTATACTCATAGCTTATCCTTTTTACTGATATAATTAACAAATGATTCTCCAACTGCAATCATAGCATCCTTTCCACCGATGAAATAAGCAGCATCAGCTAAGTTATTTTGTATATGGTTGCAAGCATCCATCATTTTGTCTTTATCTTCAAACTTCATTACCGCATCCCAAGCAATAATGGAGTTTGCTAGCATTCTTTTTAATGCCTCATTTTTCTTTATTAATAATCTCATATTCTCTTCTTTTTACCCTCTCCATTTTACAGGAGATGGTGGTTAGTTACTCTGATACTTCAACGAACTTTCCGTTTCTAAGTTGATAGAAA
>ERZ1024475.4-NODE-4-length-57607-cov-126.708733_pt1 | contig 57607 bp, 95 predicted proteins | sample MGYA00520801_ERZ1024475 | MGnify/ENA primary metagenome ERZ1024475 (study PRJEB33242, sample SAMEA3444311) | Homo sapiens | biome: Host associated; feature: Gastrointestinal tract; material: Stool | place: Uganda | collected 2011-01-01 ...
TTTGCGGAATCTCCACTTGAACCTATCTGTGCGGAATATCCACTTGAACCTATCTTTGCGGAATTTTTACTATTGCCATCGGCACTATTATCTTTTACAAATTCGACTTTTGTCCTCTCGATAGTAAAATCAATACAAGCCTTGATAAATCCTTTAAGCCCAAGTTTTGCGCCAATGTGAAGTTTGTTTGTTGCTGTTTTATCCCCTTTTTTATAAATATTTCCAACAGCTTCAACTTCTGCAAAATTTGAAATATCTCCATTCTCATCAACAAGTGGATAATAATTCAGTACATCAAATGGATCTTCACAGAAATGCATTACACCAGCTTTACATATTTCATTTCCGTTTTCTTCATAAGTAGTATTTTCTTCGTACTGCTTGTTTTTGCATTTCATGCCTTTATTAAACGCTTTAAAACCTTTTATACTCATCAACTTTCCTCACTTTCTTTCTCATCCATCCATGCTTCAAAACGCATATTCAGATTTTCTACTTTTACATCAATCTCATGTGCATTATCTTGTTTAGCAAGGTGATTTGCTAATTCCAACATATTGTAGATAACATCTTCTTTTGACATATCTTCTCTTATCTCTGCCATTTTTACACCTCATTAAATGTCTGAACTGCAAACAGTTCATTAGGTGTCTGCTTGTATAAAACTCCGTCAGATATTACTGTATACATATATCCGTCATACTTAAGCTCTACAGTGTGCTTCTTACCACCCATGTAATAGTTTCTCTTTTTGATACTCATATCGAACCTCCTATAATCCAAGTAATTTTTTGAGTGTTTCTCTTGCTTTCTCGGCTTCATCGTCTATCTGTTTATTGCTTTTGTCAGCAGGTCTAATCACCATTTTGTACTCTTCCTCTGAAATACACTCTTTGAGTGCACGTAAAACAGTGACCGCCTCTGCCATAACATGGCTTTTTATGCCTCTAAATGTAACTTCTCCGTCTTTTGCCTTAATCATTTCTATTCCTCCATATTTTCAATCACAAGCTCTTTGCCCTGTGTGTGCTTCAACATAATCAACTGGTTATCAATCTGTGGTATTCTCCAATCGTCAACGCTCTCTGTATCATCAATGATGATTGGAAAATTAACGCTTTCCGCTTTCTGAAAAGCTCTGCATATGTCAACTTCCGTTAACATTCTTGCACCATGATTGAGGTTTCTTGCATACGCTTCACCATTGTAAACAAAGTCGCAGCACTCCTCGGTATCGCCATTTAAGAGTGGTCTGAAAAGCTTTGCCGTGGCAAAATTCAGATACTTATTAACATCTGCCTGTAAAAGCTCATTCTTCTTGCGAGTAAACTCTTTAAGCAAATCAAGCTTTCTCTCCCAGTCGGCAATCTCCTGATTAAGGTCTTTTCTTTTATCTTCAAGGTCGGCTATGCTATCGTCTATACGCTTGTTATTTGCCACGCCAAGCTCAATCTTTGTATCAACCGATGAAACTTGCCTTAACAGTTCGTTTCGCTCGTTTTTGAGCTTTCTGATAAGCTCTGATGTATCGTTTTCATCGGCAAGAGCTTTCTCTTTTTCCTCGATTTTAGCTTTAAGTGCCTGATACTCACTGTTGTCTGTCATGTCAATATCAGTAGGTACCATTCCAAGCTCTTTAGCGATGTTATCACGTTCAAACTCGTTAGCAACAGTATCACGTTTTTCTGTCAGCTCCTTAAGTTCTGCTTCGAGGTCAGCTATTTCTTTCTTCTTATCCTCGATAGCCTGTTTAAATTCCTTGCTATCGTTTGACAGTGCATTGCCTTTATCTTCAAGCTCTTTAAGGTTCTTTGCTTTTCGCTCGTCAAACTCATTTCTCATGCTCTCTATCTTATCTTCCGGCAATCTCTGACCGCACATCGGGCAATTAACACTGCTTTCATCAAAGGAAAGTGCCTTTGCTTTTTTCCAATCAGCACGTACCTTTGCTAAGTCTCTTGCGCAATCTTCAACCTCTCTTTCAGAGTTTTTAATGCTAGCTTTTCCGGCTCTTATCATTGACTCTGTTTTGTGGATTGAAACATTGAAGCCGTCAATCTGTAACTGTAGCTCCATGCGCTTTTTCTGATTGTCAGCATTGGCTTTTCGCTCCATGTCAGAAAGCTCAAACTTAAGGCTCATAATGTCCTCTGTAGCTTTCTGCTTATCCTCTAAAATCTTGTTATAATCAGATAGCTTGTCCTCGACTCCCTTAAACTGTGGCTCATAGGCTTTCTTTGCAAGTTCAAGCTCTGCAAGGTCTGTGTACTCATTGGTAGAATGGATTGTATCAATCCTTGTTGAGATTTCGTCTCTCTCCTTGATAAGTCCTTTGCTACCATTTCTACCGCCTGTGCCGTTAAGTTTGCCACGGCATACTTTTTTGAGCTGGTCTACATCACCATCGTCAAACATTGGCTTAAGCTCGGCAAACTGCGGAAACATATCGCAAATTTCCTCGTCAGTGCGTGTGCCAAAATAGCTTGCAAGTGCTAATCTCTGCTCTGCCTGTGACTTGTTAAGCAATGTCATAGCATTTAAGCAGAATGGTAATACTCCAAGCTCTGCCATGTTGTCGTTAATGTACTGATTGTAGTCAGCCATTTTGTACGGCACATCATTGATTGAGTAATCAGTAACACTGCCTGTAATCTCACCTTTTTTGTTTCTTTTCTGTCTTGTAACCTTTTTCAGAGTCTTTTCTTTTCCGCCAATTTCAAAGGTAACAGCCCTTGTGATGTCAACATCGTCAATCTCAACTCCGTTTTCGTCATGCGGTCTTATGCCTGTAATCTCTCTGTCGTTCTCATCATGGCAATTCAACACATCAAGAATAATTCTCTTAACTGTCGATTTGCCGACTTCATTCTGACCGGATAACACAGTTTTCATTGAAAAATCTGCGTCTAATGTGTTTTTGCCATAGAATTTACAAAAATTCTGTGCAAAAATATGTGTAATCTTCATTGCATTTCCTCTCTTTCTATTTGTTTATGGTTTTTAAAATCAAATTTCCGTGTAGGCTCGATTTTTTAACTACTCTTAGGTATGAGTCCGACTCTGATACAAAAAGCCACTCGCTCGCCACGTAATGAGCTTTATTGAGCAATAATTTCTGCTCTCTCGTCAATGGCTTCAACTTGTATCTTGTGTCACCTAGCCTAATCCGTCTTACATTGTCGCTCATTTAGTTTCTCCATTTCCTTGTCTAATAACGCTTGAAAGTCAAATGATTTATCTTTGTGCCGTTTAGCTCGATATAATTCTTGTAGGTAATCGTTAGCACTCTGACGCTTCAATTGGCTACCAATCGCAGTAGATGTCAAGATTTCCATTTCCGCTCCCTTCGTCATATACAATCCCTTGTATGCCTATTGGAGTATCAACTACAGTTCCGTGTGGTAAATCATCACTTGCAATTACCACGTATTCGTTTTCATCAACTACAAGCCCATGTTCATTTAGATGTCTGCCCGGAATATTTAGACCGCCTCCGGGTAATACTCTCTGTGAATACCACGTATAAGTGTAACTACCACATCGGACTCGCCCTAGTTTCCTAAACCGGCTACAACTGTATTTCTTACGGCAAGTCGGGATTTCCGGCTCTACATAGGTCTGCTCAACCACAACCGGCTCATTCTGAACTACTGTCGGTTCAATCTTTCCTAGCATTACATCATTTAAATAGGAAGCAACTCCGGCTGTCAGCTCAACCTTGCTATCTGCTCTCGTTTCTATTGGCTTTAAGGTCGTAATTCCAATTATTAAAGTCGATAACATCAACATCAGTTTTCTTTTTCTCATGTGGTTTGCCCTCCTCTATGAGACATATCGCAATCACTATCAACCAAAAGACTGTTACGATTGCGCCAACGATGATACTCGCTGTCTTAATTCCGTATGCCACTGACAATCCAAGGAAAAATGCAAACGCTAATGCTCCAAAAATCGAGTAGCCACAGCCTGTGTAGAATTTTTGCTTTAAAGTTCTTTTTCTCATACAATCCACCTCACTATGCAAAGCTCTGTTGAGCGTTTGCGTCTTGAATAAGCTCGTCAAGATATTTAGGCACTACATAGCAATCAATGAACTCATGCACATCGTCTATGTACTTTCTCTTGATACTCTTATAAGTAGAAACGCAACCATACTCACGCTTTAACTGTGTCCATATATCAGAGAATGTCTTATGCCTGATACTGTTATCTCTGTATGCTTCACTCCGCTTGCCACCAAGGATATTTACAACTCTACGCTTAACGTGCTGTTGTATCTCGTCAATATCACAACTGTAAAGCGGTACATTGTCCTTAAGCTCGCTCACATCATCTTTGATGTTGTTTACTTCCTGCTCAAGCTCTGTGTAGCCCTGTGCTAATAACTGTATCTGACCACTTGTTGTCATAGGCTTGTTGTAACTGCCTGTCTTTCTGATAGACGGAAGTACCTCTGATGTAACCCAGTGTTTAAACTCTTTGGCTTTCTTCATCTTGCTTTGAAATACTAATGAATAAAAGCCACTCTCGTTGATTATTGTTGTTTTTCTATTCTGTTTGCCATCAAATAAAGAAATAATTTTTCTGTCGCACTCATCAACATGGGCATTTATATCTCGGCTACCATTTTGGTACTCCAGCTTATCAGCCACATCAATTCCTACAAAATAAGGTTCTCCGTCAACTGTTATTGTTCTTACTGAACCAAATTCTGAATTTTCAAAAATTTGTAAATCGTTCATGCTTTCTCCTTTCTACTCAATAAAATAAGAAACTTCTACGCCAAAATAATTAGCAATCTTAATTAGCTTGTCTGTTTTTGGCATTGATTTTCCTGACTTCCAATCTGAAAAAGTACTTCGTGCCATTCCGAGTTCTTCTGACAGTTTGTAAAACGAAACGTTTCTAGCTTTTATGAGCGTGTCAAGTTTTTTAAAGCTTGCCTGTCGTTTTTTCTTATTCAATTTCCCATCTCCTTTCTTGACAATAGTTAGGAAATCCGTTACAATAAAAGCGCCATATTAGGCAAAATACGCTAGGAGGGAAAGCCTTGAAAGCAATTTTGATTTTGCCTGTTCCATATTTGCGAGGTCGCATTTAAAATGTAGCAATCGGTGTAGCGCATTTTGGGCAGTAAAGCTCGATAAAAAATCATGGTTGGTATGTCCGTTAATATGCCGTGCTACGCTAGATACTCCTCTCAATCCGTCAGCTAATGGCAACTAAAATGCTGAACTTAAACTGCATAAGTGACGGAACGTTTAAAGAAACATTGGTACTACACAGTGCGTCGAAAGACTGCAAAATGTATATGGTATAAAAAATAAGGCAACGGCTGTTAGTGGTAGTACGCTAACAGCTTTTGTTTTTTAGTTCAAAAATCCTAACTATGTCTTGATAAAAATTAGAAAATCGTGTATACTATGAATTGTCCAGAAACATAATATTATTTTCTCAATTTTATTTTTATTGAGTTGAGATTTCCTAACTTCTTTTTCCATTCTACATTAGGAAGTCTTATTTGTCAACCCCAAATGTTGAGAAATCACAACTTTTTTTAAAGGAGATTTTCTATGTACGAAAGATATTGTAAATTAAGAGATTCAAAAGGGTTAAATGATGCGGAAGTGGCTAAATATGGCGGTTTCCCTAAAAGTACTTTTTCGGATTGGAAAAAAGGAAAAAGCAGTCCAAAGTTATTTAAACTCGTAAAAATCGCAGAATGCCTTGATTGTTCACTTGATTATTTAGTTATTGGAGAAGAACACCATTCAGTTGTTGAGCAAGCAACAAAAGACTTGGCTCTGTCGAAAATGGATAGCAGAATCAAGGATTACGCGTTGAAATTATCTAAATTGTCGGATAAAGAGCAAGAAAATATTATGAATTTAATAGATATGATGTATGAAAATACTCAAAATAAATCAAATTAATAAGAAAGGTGGTATTTTATTATGAGCAAAACTATTAAATGCCCTAAATGGGGTTGTGATGGTGTCGGCATACCTGTTGATACCAAGAAAAAATTCTCATTCGGTAAAGCACTTGTCGGCAACACAGTAGGTGGTCTCTTCGGACCGGTCGGTGCCGTTGTCGGTGCTGCTACCGGAATTAAAGGTAAAAACGGCAAAACAAAGTTTGTGTGTTCAAAGTGTGGTAACGTTTGGGAAAAGAAAATATAATTTATTGGGGCAGAGTTTTCACTCTGCCTCTATTTTCCCTTTAATAAATATGTACAAGTACAATAACAGGTCTTTATCTTCCACGTTCTCAATCATTTTAATTATTTCATCCTTATATTCCATACAACACTACCTCCGATACAATACATTATAGAACATTTGTTCTTAAACGTCAATATTAGGACGGCAGATTTTTCCACCGCCCTACCGAAACTTGAAGAGTTCTCTTATTTGAGAACATCGTAAGTCTAGCATTGGCAAAATAAATATTGTGTCGAATATTGACAACAGACTTCTAAAAGAATAAAATAGGATAAAAGACCTAGAAGGGAGATTTTTATATGGAAAGATATAGAGAATACTGCATTAACAATTATTATGTTAATATTGGCGATTTAGATAGGTATTATCAAGGCAATATGGATATGGTCTGTAGACATATCGAGAGTAACTACCTCGTTGACCACGAAACTTCAAGCTATTATGTAAATTTATATATGCAAGATAAGCCGTTTAAAAGGAAGGACTCTGTATTAAGCACAATAGCTATTTGCTTTTGCCTACCGCTTGTGCTATGCGCACCGCTTTTTCTTGATGTAATATGTATCATAACAGCACTGATACTTGCTATCATTGATTTAGCTCTTAAGGGTTCAGAACAAATTCCGAGACGTCATGTAGGCTCGATTGCTACCATTGTGATATGCGTTATTTCTGCTTTAGGCTTGATTTTTGTAGACCATTCAAGTACTGATACCGCTAAAAGTGGCAAGAAGCCCAATAATCAAACTGAAAGTGAAATGGAAGCCGAGGCAGAGGGTGATTCTTCACAAGGTTATCAAAGAGTTGAGGCTCGTGTCGGAGAGGAAATAACTTATCAAGACAACACACATGTAACTTTAACTAATTTTTATGAAAATACAAATTATGATTACGAAAAGCCTAAAAGTGGATATAAATATGTTACTTTTAGCTTTCAGGTAGTAAATAATAGTGACGAAACATTTAGTTTTTCTTATACTAATGCAACTGGATATGCTGATAACGTGCAAGTCGAAAGTGTACTTTATTTGACTGATAGTTCTTCAATTTTAGAGCTTTCGCCGGGCAGAACTGGAAATGTTGATATATCGTTTGAAGTTCCAACAAACGCGCAAAGTATTGAAATGGATTACAATTTCAATCCATTCGCAGATGATGTTGGAGTATTTATAGGGCAATAATCAGAGAGGGGATTCCCCCTCTCTTTTTTATGCATAAAACCAGAGTTTAGGTAATAAAGATTGGAAACAAAAAACCTCAACAACTACCAGAAAAGATTGGTATCGTTTATCAGGAGATTATATTGAAGAAATTGGTTTTATATCTTTTAATTCAATTGATATATCTGTTAGTTTAGGCTATACATATTACAACAAAGGACAACCATATGGTCTTGTTCTTGCAAATAAATTTAGTGAAATTTATACAGTTCAAATGCAACCTATGTGTAATAGTACAATAATGACAAGCACAATCGCTACTATTGATGTCTCAAACGGGATAGCTAAATATTGGCTTGGTGCAGCTACAACTGGTAAATTTAATCTTACTATAATGTATCATGTATTTGGTAAGAAATAAAATTTATTCAGATATATATATTAGATCAGCAAGCAAATAACCACTCGATGCAAGTGTTTGATTCAAATATACTACATACACTTTATTTGTATCATCATATTGAAATGTAGTCACTCTATAATTTCCTTTGCTAGAAGTATTATAATTAACTATAGCATTTATAAGTCTATATCCAGTTTTATAACCAATATATGAAAATGAATATCCTGTTCCTTTAATTTGTTGACTTTCTAAATGAACCAAACGCATATTTCCTAAACTCTGGTTTACTTCATCTAGCCCATTTTTTAATATTCTTCCTTGATTTGCCGACAGTGCGCTTGCGGTGGATGTGCTCGTAAGATTATCTGTGACTGTAACGTGTGTATCCGTAAACTTTGCTCCGCTTGGAACATCTGCATTTACTGTATGCCCATTAACTGTCGATGCGTTTCCACCGTTAGCTGGAAGTGAAAGGGGCTTATTTGATAAATCGTTGTATGAGCCAGTAAAGGCAACAGTTTTTAAGTCACTTAAAAATTTAACGATTTTACCAACTATGCTTGATATTTTTTCGCCGGTTGTTGGTTTTGTCCGTGATGTTGATTCGGTAAATTTTACTGTTGTGTTTGAAGCTTCGCCATTTGTTGACAGTGCGCCTATGTTGGCAGGGGTAATATTGACATTTCCCCTCCGATATAAACTTTCAGAGTTTCCCTTGACACCAGTAACAGGCGTACCAGCTAATACATCCCAATATCTGTCAATGGTCAGATATACATTACTTCCAGCAGGAATTATATTCCCAGCCCCCTCTTTAAAATCATCGGTTGTGGTAAATTGGTCGGTTATATTATACATATCGCCAGAATTTGCGTCTGCTGTGCTTGGCAAATTAGCAAAATTAATAGTTCCCAGAGGTCTTAATGCTCCACTGAAACTTTCCGATATTTCTTTAACTTGCTTTGCATATTTCTGCGCTTCCGACTCGCTTTTTGCAGAATTGGTTTCGCTTGTCTTGGCATTGGTTTCGGAAGTCTTGGCTTGACTCGCTGAATCAGAAGCAGAGGTTTTACTTTTACTCGCTTCACTGGCACTTGTGGACGCACTGGTAGCACTTGCACTTGCATTGTCGGCATAAGTCTTAGCATTGGTCTCGCTAGTCTTGCTTGCCTGTTCACTGGCAGAAGCACTATTTTTGTAAGACAAAGCTTGATTTTCACTTGCTTTTGCATTTGCTTCTGACCGCGCAGATGCTTCCTTATTGAGCCTTGTTGCTTCTGCTGCTTCATTGATAGTTGTAATAGTGCTGTGAGCCGACTCCTCGTATTCCTTGGCTTTTGTTTCACTTGCCTTAGCGTTAGTTGCGGAAGTTGACGCACTGGTCTCACTAGCCTTGGCTTTTGTCTCACTTGCCTTTGCGTTAGTTGCGCTTGTAGACGCATTGGTCTCTGATTTCTTAGCGTTAGTTTCGCTGGTCTTAGAATTTGTCTCACTTGCCTTAGCGTTAGTTGCAGAAGTTGACGCACTGGTCTCACTAGCCTTGGCTTTTGTCTCACTTGCCTTAGAATTAGTTTCACTGGTCTTAGCTTTTGTAGCCGAGTTTGACGCGTTAGTTTCACTGGTCTTTGCGTTAGTTGCGCTTGTTTTAGCCTGACTTGCAGAAGTAACCGACTCTTGAGCCTTGCTTGTAGCAAGTTCTGCTGATTCTTGAGCCTTTCCCACCGATTCTGCCATGCCATCAAGGTAACTCTGAATAAGGATTTGAATTTCAACATCAAAATCCTCAACAGTTCCCATTCGCTTAACTATTCCGGGTGCAAAACACATCCATATCTGTTGCTTTTTCGTGTCGGAGTCAGTCGATACCGCCCATTCTCCGGCTTTCATTTTTGAGGGGTCAAACTGTGCGTATGCCCCTCGCCTCATTTGAATTGCCATAAGCTACACCTCCTTCTCAATTACGCTTTTTGCATATGCATCGAGCGTTGAGATTGCCGATAATGCATTATCGTCTACAACTACACGATTTACTCTTGCGTTCGGATTAATAACTTTACCTTCGCTGTTAATCTCATCATAAGTTATTGCCATTCTTTTTACAGCCCCGTCCTGTGCTATCGCATAACCTTTAATGTTAATCATAATCAATTACCTCACTTTCTGCTGAATATAACAAATTGTCCATGTATTCTGTAGTTTCTGCTATGATACTGTTCACTGTATTATCTCGCTTTTCTTTGTATTCCTCTACATTAAAACGTTCAAGCCTTAGTGTGTCGTATTCTTTTTGAATTGCTTTTACTTCCCACCCAAATTTTAAATTAGGTGTTCCCTCGACCTCAAAATAGGCTGAATCCCTATTTAAAATATAACAATCTCCTTTACCATATTTTTGCAAAAACACTTGATATTTGCACTCGGTGTCTATTGTTTCCGCAAAAATATCATCTAAATAAATTAGGCACTTGCCTGTTTCATCTAAAGTCGCCTCTCCAATATCTCCGAACATTGGTGATGGCATTTCATAACAATACAGTAAGCGCTTATCGTAATGTTCCGTATCTGCCAATCTGCTTTTAGTGCCTGTGCAATAAAACATTCCCGGGTTAAGCATTACCATGTTCTTATAATTTGCGTTACCGCCCGAATCATATAAATCTATATATCCCTCATCTTGATTTCCGGCAAGAAATGTTGTATTTCCATTCGGATGATAGCCGTATATATTACATCCGGTTATAGTGAAAAGCTGTTCCGATTTTGGAACACTCACTTTCAACGTTCCTGTGTCATTTGTTGATTGTAGTTGTATCTTAACACCTGTTAATGTTCCTGTTTTTATAGCATTTGCACTTATTTGCAATGCACTGACATATTCGCCTGTAACAGTATCTTTGGTGATTTGAGTAACTTTAGTAGCGCTGTCAGCCACATTATCCCAAGCAATTTTCACACTGCTATCAAGCGTCAAACCTTTATTGTCAAGGATGACAAGTGTTTTTCCGCTTGCGTCCTTGACATACTGCTTGCCATTTACGTTATTCTCACCGCCCAAAGTGAGTGTACCGCCATGCGCCCAGTCAAAATTAATGCCAATAGCCGACATAATATTGAATATAGCGTTTCCATCTTTATCAATGCCGGCATTCCATGTCTTGCCATAATCGCTTGATACCGCCATGCCATTAGCTGTCATTTTCCACTGTATGTTGCTTGAATTAAGGTCGGCTTTGTTATGCATTATGTAGATAATCGAGCCATCCTCTTGTTTCTGCTCGGTCTTGAAAAGCCCAAGCGATTGAGACATTAACTGTGTCAATAATTGCATTTGCTTGTCATATACACTTAACTGTGTCTGTGCAACTTTACGAGCTTGTACGATAGCTTTTGTCTCATTGCTGAATTTATCAGCACTGTTTCTTGAAGCGTTTTCAGCGTCACATGAAATTTTAGTACCACTTCCAACAGTGAATGTCCTATTGGAAATAAAACAGCTATAAGTGTTCTGCTTGCGGTCTGTCACAAGTGCCACATCTCCGCTCTCAATCAGTGGATTTGACAAGAGTGTAGCGTCAAGCGGTCTGAACCTCATGCCACCGATTTTTTTAAAGATATAGTTTGCGACTGACTGTGCCTTGTCTGCCAAAATAAACGGATTATCAGAGATTGAAACTACATACCCCTCTTTTCCGGCAAGCGCATTTATATCTTTCGTCTTATCCTCTTTTGAGGTTACAGTAACCTTTACCCCAGTGATAACAACATCATCGGTCGCAACATTCAAATCCTTTTGTGTGTAGATATTGTGATAGTTTCTTGCCTCTGTGAATGTTCCACCATCTGCACTATCTCCGTCAGAATAATTAAATGTTCCACCATCAACGTTATCTCCGTCAGAGTATGGTGTAGTGGTGGTGTTAAAAGTTCCACCATCGTAACCTTGACTGTCAAACTGGCTTATGTCATACCAACCAATGAGCAATTCACCATCGTGACCGCACTTGCCCCACAATCCGCTCAACTGCAAGATGTAGGCTATTACTTGTCCGTATGTGAGCTTTTGATTATCGCTTGGTATCTCGTTAATCACGTAATCAGAGTTATCAAATCTTGCCATAGTAAAAGGTACATCACACTTAATGCAAGCGTCTCTGACCACCTCATACGATGTTGTAGGATAGCTTAAATTGCTGTCGTACTCGCGATTGAAATTATTAACATTGTCAAGGCAAGTAAGCGTTATGAGCGAGCCGTCATAGCTTGTCTCACTGACTCTGTACTCACCGATTTTTAATTTCTCGGTTGTGCCGTCAGAAAAACTCTTTGAAACATACGCAGTCACGCTTGCCTTATCAAAATCATATTTGCTGTAATCTTCATAGATGTTATTCAGCTTGATTTTCAGTTTTCCAACAATCAAAGCTCCGATTGTGAATGTGCTGTTGCTTGATGTCGAGTCGTTTACCTCAAAGCCGTTTGCCCACAGCTTGCTATCACTGATAGGCACTTTCTCACCGCTTGCCGTAACTATGTCAGCAAAGCAATTTACATTTATATCATTGTCGAGCATTACTGCTCTTTGCCATTTAGCCGATACGTTAAGCATTTAATCACCGCCTATTCTTCTATGAGGTCGAAGCTCAATGTCTCATACCTCTTATTGCCAACAGTCCATATCTTGATAGGTGCAGTTCTGTCACCCACATAAAATGTACGTGTTTCGTCAGTTCCGCTCATAGCGTCAGGATATGTTACTCTGATATATTCAGGGTTTACCATTTGAAGTATTTTTGCTGTTCTAGCCTTGTCTGTACCCTTCCACGACAATTTGAGCTGTCGTTTCTGCGCTATTCTGTTTTTGTGCATTTTGCCGTCCTGTGTTCGTCCGCTATCGCTTGCAGACACATCAATCAAGCCCCATTCAAAAGTTGACGGAGTAGGTAATTCCACCCCATCTACTAACATCATTGCCATATTGTTACCTCGTAAAAAGACACCCACGCAAGGGTGAGTGTCTTAACCAAATTCATTTGCCACAATATATCTCTGTCCGTGCTTTGCCTTGCCTACCTGTGTCATGCGATAGAGTGTTTCGCTGTCGCACTTAAACACATTTTCAATGATAGGTGCAGAACTTCCACCAGTATTAGAGTTCATCATTACTTGTGCCATGCCCTCCATGACAGCTTGCTTAATTCCCTCTGTAATCTGTTGATTGTTTGCAACTACGTTTTTGCCGTTTGAGAATTTACCGACTAACTCATTGTGATTGATGAAAGCCATTCCGTCCTCTCCTCTTGGGAAAATTCCACCACTAGCAAGCCTTGGAATATGCACTTTTGGAACCAGTGACACACCGCTCCAGTCTGCACCGGCTACCTTTGCAGCTATAGACACAACCTTGTTAAATCCTCTTAATAAAGAGTTAATTCCGCTAATAACGAAATTAACACCATTCTGTATTTTAGAAATAACATAGTTCATAGCTCCTGTAACACCGCCTTTTATTGAACTCCACGCATAATTAAATGCGCTTGTGATTCCGTTTTTCATAATATTAAAGCAGTTTGTAACAGGTGAAATAACATTGCTATTAAACCACCCCGCCACGTTCTGCCAAGTAGATATAACAAAGTTCTTCGCTACGCTAAGTGCCGATGTTATACCGGTCTTTAACGTATTAAAAAAGTTTGAAATAGGCTGTATTACTGTACTGCTAAACCAACTCGCCACGCTTTGCCATGTTGAAAGCACAAAATCTTTTGCCACTTGCAATGCCGTCTGTATAAGCGTTTTCAAAAAATTAAACAGATTTGAAATTGGGGTAATCACATTATTATTAAACCAACTTGAAGCCACTATCCAAATTGCTTGAATTATTATCCAAATACCTTGAAAAATCTGTTGTGCCCGTGTAGCAAAGCCTTTGAAAAAACCAACTATCGGTTTAATTACTGTGGAATTGAACCATTCCGAAGCCCCTTGCCATACATTTACTATGTTATTCCACAAAGACTCAAAAAAGCCACTTATGGTTTTCCACATATCCTTAAAAAATGAAACTACAGGCTTAATGACATTTCTATTGAACCATTCGCCAACCGTTGAAAATAGGTCACAAACTGCATTCCAGTTATCCTTTACTACAACAATGATAGTTGCCACTGCTGCTACTATTGCTCCGACAATTACCGCTGGCAATGCTGCTACACCGGCTAATATTGCTCCGATTGTGGCTAATGCAACGCCTATCACCATTAGAATTTCATTTACCCAACTAAATCCGTCTTTTAGCATTTTGACAAAATTTACAATAGATAAAATCGTTCCGGCTATTGCTGAAAAAGCAGAGCCGATTGTTGCTAATAGGTCTGCTGCCCCTGTTCCGAATGCGGCTGTTATTGCATCACCCAAGCTTAAGCCACTAAATAATCCCTCTATAAGCAATCCAAGATTTGTTGATAGTGAAGCAAAAATCGTTTTAAATGCTTGCATTATTGCTGTTCCAATGCCGGCTCCCTCTGCAAGCTCAAATCCAATTTTTGAAGCTATTGCCTGTGCTATTGCTTTTGATAATGATTTTCCAATAAAAGCGAGTGCCGCTGAACCTAATTTTAGTGAAATTATCTTTTTTATCAGTAATGTGCCAACTATTATCTCGACAGTTTTAATGTCTAAATTGCTCAAAAAGTCTGTAATACCTTTGAGTACATCTTTCCACGACACATTTTTAATCGCTGTAGTTAGCATGGTGTATATTCCTTGCACCCATGCATTGATAGTTTTTGCCAATAATGCAAAATCAAAATTCTCAAAAAATCCATTAATGCCATTCGCAATTGACAAGCCAAAATTAGACCAATCAAATGTTGCGCCGAATGAATTAAGGAAATGTAAAGCCGTATTCAGTGAACCGGCTATTGTTGCGCCAAGGTCATAAAAGAGCCTTGGGCTGATTAAGCCGTTAAGGAAGTCTGCAAGTCCTTTTCCAAAATTGTCGGCTTTCCGATAAATCTTTTGCCAATCAATGCTCTCCATAGCACTTGCGAGTGCGTCACCGATGTACTTTCCGAGTGAGTATAAATCCTTGATTGAAGATTTATATTTTTCGAGCAATCCATCTGTCTTTTTCAGTGAACTATCGGCACCACCGCCAGCTCCACCGCCTGAACCGCCACTGCCCGAACCACTACCACTGCCACTATCGCTGTTATCGTCAAGTGCGTGTATCTCGTCTATGCTAAGCAATGTCTTTTTCAGCTTTTTAGCTTTCTTGTCGGAACTATCAGCGTTATCACCAATATCGCCTACTCCGTCGGCTATATCCTCCATGCCATCAACAACGGCACCACCACCGCTTATCTCTATAGTCCAACCGAAGATTGCTCCAAGTGCGTCAGCTACAGTTCTTGTGAAACTGATAACCTTAAGCATTACCTTGTTTAAGGCTTGAACGAACGGCTTTAAAGCATTGATTATTACACTACCTATGATACTGCCCCATGCTTGGAACTCTTGCTTAAGTACTCTTATACTGTTAGCCCAAGTGCCGGCAGTTTTAGCAAAATCACCTTGTGCAGCTTGCGTATTTGCCATGACATAATTATATCTTAGCAATACCTTTTCAGCTTGTGTCATTGACTTGATATTTGCGTCAAGTCCGTTTTTCATAGCCCACTCTGAAAGTGTGGCTTGCGTTAAATCAAGTCCGTATCTCCTTAATGGTGCAATTGTTCCTGTAAAAATGGACTGTAAACTCTTTGCAACATCAGCTTGGTCTACATCGTAGAATGAAGCCATATCGCCCGCTAATTTTGTCAGATTGATTGACATATCAGCCATACTATCTGTAGTCTTGTATAGCGTGTTAGCTTGGCTCATAAGGGCTTTATTTGTCACTGCCGTACCATCTGCCACTTGCTGTGATGAAATACCTACAGAAGTGCCTAACGCTTGGAAACGGCTCGATATTTGCTTAACTGTCAGCTCTGACATTCCGAAGTCTTGAATTGATGTTTTTGTAAATTCATCAACCTTGCTCGTCATATCGCCAAACGTGGTATCTACTACGTTTTGAACCTCTGTTAATTGGCTCGCTAAATCAACTGCACTGCCTAGCTTTCCGACAGCTCGCATAATCATCCAATAGGTTGCATAAAACTTACCGATAGTTGAAGCCAAGCCCTTAAATCCGCTTCTTGTGCGCTTAATCGACTTAGTTGTGTTTGAAAAGCCTGTTACAAGTGACCTACTAGCCGAGCCCACTCTTGAGCCTTGCTGTGACAGATTAGCAAGTGCATTAGTCATTTGAATAATATTGTTGCTAACTTTCGGTGCGCTAGATAATGTTGTCATTACCTCTTTTAAGGCACTGCCGAGGTTTCTTATATTGTCTGCAGCATAACTAGCTGATTTTGAGCCAAGCTTTGAGATTGAAGCCGTTAACTGTGTAATCTCTGCTGATTGCTTTGAGATATTTGCAAAGCCTGACAATTCGGTTGCCATGCTCTTTAAAGCACTTGCCGAGCTAACAAGCCTTGCAGTATCAAGGTTGCCGAGCTTTTCCATGTTGGTTGCAATCTTGCTAAATGTACGAGTGTCTATACTGCTCACACTTCTAAGTGATGTTGCAAGTTGAGACATTCCGCTTGCAAAATTGCTTATGCTTGCACCATTAAGGGAATTGAGAGTACTTCCAAGTCCTTGTAACTTACTCTGCAAGTTGCCTATGGCTTTGGTTGCTTGCTGTGCGTCCGACTTGATTTGAAGCTCAATGCTCTCTGCCATTTTCTCACCTCCCTAGTAATAAAAAAGAGCTACCCTAAAGTAGCTCTCATGTATTTAGTCTTTAAGCAGATAGTATGTCGTAATCAATCCAACATAGCCATCCTGCTTAAGGCCTCTATTCTTTTGGAATACCATGACACATTTAGTGAGGTAGTCGCTCCACTCTTTGTAATCAGTATCAAGCTTGTAAAAATGATACTTGTCATGTAGAGTTTTTCTTAACCACTTAATAGCTGTCGGGCAGTTATGCTTCTGACCGCTCCACAGATTGTGATTTTGAGCAAATCTCTGTGAATTAGCTCCAAACTTGCCATCTTCCTTAAGCTCGTCTGTGTCAAATCCAATGTTCATGGCATGTTGCCATTTTCTTACATCTTCATTATTGAGGTAATATTCCTCATTGCCTTTCCAAGCGTTATCCTTTACAGGAGTCGCTGTTGGCGCCGAACTATTCTCTATTCCATCACCTTTATCAAGCTCAACGTAGAGTAAGTTAGCGTCTGTACTGTTATTCAGACCACTACAAGTAAATGCGCTTGAATACTGCCAACCATACAGTGAATGCTGTATAACAGGCTTCTTGGCACTGTTAGGCTCGTCACCAATAGACATTCCCTTAGTTGACGGATAACGTGCTATCCAAAATGGGCAATTAATCTGATTTGCGTATGGTGCAATATACTGATTGTAAAAGCTAAGTCCGGTATACACACCGAAGTTAAGCCCGGCACTCTTAATAACACTCTGATATGTGTTGATAATATCAATGAGTGTCTGTCCAAGTCCTTGTTGGCACTTATCCTCTACATCTAACCAAACAAAGGTTTTTCGTCCGTTAAGTGTCTGAATCACCTTATTTGCGTCTGTCTTTGCCTTATCTGCTGTTGTAGCGTATGAGTAGTTATAAACACCTTGTATTGGCATTCCTACTTCTGTACAGCCTTTCCAGTTCGCTTCAAAGGTTTTATCCGGATTAAGGTCTCTGCGGATTATTTTAAGGATTGCAAATTGCACCCCAGCCCACTTAACCTTACTCCAGTCAATATTCCCTTGATATGACGATACGTCAATTCCTTTATATGCCATATTCTCACCTCATTAATCAGGACTTTCAGGTAATCCTGACTGTCTTAATGCGTTGATTCGTTGCTTCATTTCGTAAACGGCTATTTCCTCATTGGACTCCTTGTATTTAGGCTCGTTGTCTTTTGAGTATTGCTCATTTAACGATTTTTCAATGTATTTTGCTCTTGCCTTATTGCCATTCAGCGCTCTGTCGATAGCTGTAAGAGTTGCGCTTAGTCCGTATGTGCCCCACCAAGCCCACATGTTGGAGTCGGCTTCTTTTTGTGCAAGCATATAAGCCTTTGAATAAGGCTCTAAATCAGCCGGACAAGACATGTCTATGTCCTCAACGCTAAATCCATAGCCTTTAGTTGCTAAAAGCCAATATGGGCGGATTTCGTTGCAATATACGTCCCATGTAAGCTCTTTTACTTCTTGATTGGCTTCTTCTTGGCTGTCTGTTCCTCTTTCGCCAACAGCTTTGATAAAAAACTGTTCTTCTCCAGCTCTGCCGTCAAATCATCGTAGAGTAACATTATATCTTTGCCCTCTTCATTCTCAGGGTCAAGGTAATCGTCAAGTAAATCATACATCTTTATTAATTGCTTCTCTTTTGCTTCTTTATCATCAAAATCAAAGCCAAATTCGTCAGCATGGAATTTCTGTAAGCCTACAAGCAAAAATTCCGGTAAAAAGCCGAGCATGTTGTCAATCGCTTCAAGCTCATCTCCCTGTTGTCCCATTCCTACAACTCTTGGGATAATTCTATTTTGATATACCGGTGCATATCCGAATTTAACTGTGTATTCTTTTCCGTTTAATTTAATTTTCATTTTATCTTTCCCTTTCTCCCTAATTTATATAGGGAAAGAGGCGGTATTAAAACTGCCTCAATTACCTTACTATATTGTTTCTTCAAGTTCGCTGTCAGCCGTGCTATCATCATAGCCAACCGCTACGGCTTTTTCCGATTGGCTCACCCTTTTTTTGTGAGTGTGATTGCTGTTGGATAGCCGTTTTCATCTTCTGTTACGGCTACATCGTAGTTATCCTCAATCCACTTAGGCACTGTCTGAACTGATACAGTCGCAGTTCCTGTTAAGTGGTCATCAGAAGCCTCACCCGGGGCGAATGACTCTTGACCAATAAAAGCGCAGATACCCTCTGAACCTTTTCCGTCCGTACCATAGAGAATAATAAAGTCAAGCTTCTTACCCTCATTAGTTACCATCTCGTCTTTGTACTTTTTCTCAAAAGCTCCCTCAACTTCCATAGAACCGGCTGAACGTCTACCCATTTCCTGTGTCTCTACTAAATCCTCAAGAGTTGAAGTATCTACCATGTTCTGTGAACCGAATGGTGAGGGAATTGATTTTGCTCTGATTAAGAGCTTGTAAGTTCCAGCCCAATAATCACCACTTGTGACAGATGAGCTTGGTGTCTTGTAAGCAATTCTACTTTTTAAACCTGTTGCCATTTGTATTACCTCCTAATTTTTCATAAAAAATAAGAGCCAAAAGGCTCTTATAACTTATCATTCCAATCGAATGACCGCCTAGCACGTAATGTTGCTGTCCATATTTTGCCGTTTTTTCTAGCGAATGGGGCTGGTGTCAGCTTGAATGACATAGCTTTGTATTCATTAGCCACTACCTGCGCCACATTCAAGGCTTCTGAACGGCTTTTATTCGTTGTAACAGTTACCTGTGCCGTAAATAGCACTGTATTTATTCTTTCGCGCTCTAAGTCCTCATTCTGTTCAATAGGCTCGAGCGCTTGAACTAGCACTGTCGGGAAACTAGCCGTTGAACTGTCCGACTGTTCCTCTTGTGTGAATTTTAGCTTGGGATATTTAGTTTTCAATTTATTCTCACATCGGGTTTTTACAATCGCATATGTGAGGTTTTCAAGGTCATATACCCATTGATTTTGATTCGCCACTTTATCACCTCAACTAAAAAATTCTCCGTGCTGTTCTTATAATGTCATTTTCCATTTCTACGAATGCGTGATACATCGGCATTGTAGGTGTAATGCCGTATGAATGGTGTAATTCTCCACTTTCGTCTCTCCAATACCAGCCCTCACTGTCGAATGCGTGTGTTTGCCCCGGGAATGTGCCTTGACCGCCCCTTGTGTCATTAAAGTGTGGTTTAGCTTTCCAACCCGAACCATATTCAGCCATGAGCAAAGGCGATACATCAACTGTCTTAAGTCCGTCTGCCGTTTGCCATGTGCTTTGTATCTGCCCTGTTTCGGTGGCAAGCACAATAGCCGTACAGCCGTCTGTAGAGTCTTTGATTTCGTAACTAAATGTAATATAGTGTCCGAAATTGCCTGTATTTGCTTGCGCTACGGCTATGCCGTTACTAGCAAGCTCTCCGACAAATGCTATGCACTTATCCTGTAGGCGGTCTTTGTATCTTTCAAGCTTGTCTATTGCATCTTGTATGGATTTTTCTGTCAGAGAAATGTCAATCTTCACAATTACGCCTCTTTTACAACTGCTTTGAGCATATATTTAACCGAATAGAGAGAGGGCTTTACTCCGACTATCGTAAAGTCTGCGGAAGTTGAGTCAACCAATCCGTTATCGTCCTTTGTAGGCTCGCTATCAAGCCAAATAAGGTCTCCTTTTTTAAAAGGGTATTCTCCTTTGTCTGTCAGCAAAACTGCGTCAAAATCAGCCGTATCAAAGCCATATTCCTTGTTCTGCGCTTCTCCTCCGTCAAACGATATATTAGCCCAAAAATCAACCGGCTCTGAAAAGCCTATTTCCTCATGGGTGTAATATATCTTCTCTCCGTCCTCTGTCTCGTAAAACTTTGGATTTCCGTCCTCGTCTTTTTCGTAGACTGTGACTGTTTGACCTTGAAGCGCATATTTCATGGCTTGCTTATTAATGTCAAGCATTTTTCTTTATTTGCTTGTAAATCTGATTAACACCGGTGCTTGCCATGCCCGACACAATACCAACTGCTATTGCGTCAAGAATGTTGTCTGCCGGATAGCCCGGAATTACAAACATTCCAACAACACCGAGTACTCCACCGGCTACACCTACGATAATAGGAATAATATTATCCTTAACCTGTGGTATCTGCTTTGAAGCATATCCAACTAAATAAGTAATCACTATAATAGCAACTACTGTAGGTACTTGTGTAAAGTCCATCAGCTTTTACCTCCTTTGCCTAAATGGATTTCCTCAATCTCATTTTTCATTTTCGTTACCATGCCGTTGCCACCGAGTGCATGATATGCGTCATACATCTCGCAAAAGTTCTGATATGCATATGAGGGAATTTCGCCAAGCTTCATGTACTTGTCATGGTATTCGATAAGCTGTACTCGCAAAAGCAACATTGTGCCTTTTCCGTTTGCTTCTCGTAGTTTCTTTTCTTCCTCAATACGCTCATTTCTTTCTTTCGTGTCTATCATTTTCTGCTTTTTCTGCTCTTGCAAAAGCCAAACGATATAACCCAAAAGGGCTGTCAGAACAATCGGCAAGGCAATAATGTATGTCTGATAAATCAAATTATTCATCTTACAGCCTTTCGTCTTTGGTAATTGGCACACCGCCCACCACCACTTAATGTGTACCGCCTGCTACCATATTGGTAACGCACAATCTTCTTTCGCTTATAGCACTTTGACAAAAGGGAAAACTCCGACAAACAGCTTATCTCTGTCTTTCCATGTACGGCTCACTCCACCCTCACTTAATGCGCTCATGTAGTTCTCACCGGCTTGCGATTTATCGTAAACTGCAAGATTGATAATGACATTCTCAAACTGCTTTAAATCGGCAGTTATATCATCATCAGTGAAAGTATCTGGATAACACCTTTTTGCTTTCACATCTTCCGTGGCTTGCTTAATGAGCTGTTCAATGAGTGGATTATCTTCCTTTTTGTCGAACACAACCACATCAGATGTCGTGTCATCATCGTTTGTGACAGTTTCAATATGATATTGTTTAAGTCTGATTTTGACTTGTTCTAATGTGGTGTATTCCATGCCAAGCTCCTTATAATCCAAACTTTTCAATTAACATTTTTTTCAAGTCGCTACCATTTATTTCTGTGGCATTTGCAATACCATTTTCGCTTGCAAGCTTCTTTAGGTCGGCTGTAGACATTCTGTTAATTTCCGTCTTTGTGTATGGTGTTTCAGGTGGGTTTATAAATTCAGAAGGTACCGAATTGCTGTTGCTTTCCGGCACCTCTTCTCCCGCTTTATACCATTTTCCATTGTGTACTACAATGTATGGATATTTCATAAGACTTCCTCCTACTCTTCGCTATGAACCTCATATACGAATGTGCTATCCATATTCTCGTAAGATGGAAGTACAACCTCTGATGCAAATGTTGACATCTTCATAGGTGGTCCGTACTCTGTCTTTGTAGCAACTGTGATACCTATGCCGTATACTGTTACATCTACATCAGCTACCTGTCTTGCAGTTCTTTCTTCCGGTGTAGTGCCAAACCAAGTGCTGCCAAGACTGCCTTCCGGAAGGAGTGTAACCTTGTTATCTGGGTAGAAGTACTGCTCCTTGCCATCATCATCAATGTACATCTTATCGTAAAGTACGATAGTGAGCTTTGTTCTCTTCTGCACTACTGAAATAACAGTATCATCATCAACCTCAATAGTTGCTGTAAGGTTCTGTGCAAGAATTGAGTTTCTTATCTGTTCGTTATCAAGCAAATACTGGAATGTATTGCTGTTCATAAGTACATATCTAGCAATCTTTCCTTGCTTCTGTAACTTCTTTCTTGCATTGTTAAGGTCTGTAAGTGGCTTTGAATTAGCTGTATCGCTCCACATGCTTGTGCCGGACAGCTTTGCATAATGGTCTTTTGTATATGAGCCATCCTTATCGTAATCATAAGCGTACTGAACACCATCACTTACAATGGCAATTACTGGGTGACCTGCGCTTGTGGCAAGAAGCGACATTCTCATGCGCTCCGGTACAACTTCTGCCCCTCTTACAAGGTTGTTAGTATCGTCATATACGCTTGATAAAGCGCTTGCAAGGTAAGGGTCATCTTCTGATTGAATGCGCTCGATTTCAAGCATTTCCTCTTCACCAACTGTCATTCCCTCACGGAAAAATGCCATCTGTGTTTTTTCCTTGCTTAATCCCTCTCTAGCTCTAAGTGTTGGAATTGTATCAAAGTTAGATGGTGCAAGCGAAACTGGCAAGCCCTTATGTGTCTTAATCCAGCTTAAATCAAGCCCCTGTTTCTTTCTCTCCGGGAACCACTGTAAACCGAGATAAGGTATCTGATTACTAGCGTTTTCTGTTGCCGATAATGCAATAGACTTGCTGTCTAATACTTCATTAATTAACATCTGTTTACCTCCTGTTATTCAAATACAATCATTGAGAGAGCTGTCTTAACCGCTGTCTCGTATGTAACACCAGAATGTGCTTCTGCTACCTTTGTATTAAGGTACGCTTTCTTAAGCAGTGCGCCCTGCGGTCTATCCTCTGTTACATCAAATCTCAAAATGCCCATTACTGTAGCTGTGTTGTCAGCCTTGCCATTTGCTCCGATTGGAGTGCCCGCTTTGACAATCTTCTTGCCTTCTGCGTTTTTAGTCGTTACACCATCAAAATCAAGTGTCAGTGGGATTGCCTCATTAGGCTCTCTCTTTAAAATCTGAACATCTCCTGCGTATGAAGTCTTTTCATACTGCATATTCATTTCCTTTGCCATTTTTTACCTCCTGTTATTACTGAATGTAATGTGATAAAATGTTGTTGTTCTTAGGTGTATCAGATATAAGGTTTTTTGCTATCTTTTCAGCATTTGTCTTATCGTCTGTACTGCCATCCTTATTGTTACCGCCATTGTTTGGATTAGGAGTATTGTTAAGTGCATTCTTCTCATACTCCGCAATCGCATTAGCTTTCATGTCGGAAATAATCTTGCCAAGCGATGTTGTGTCAAAAGAGCCATCATCTTTTACAACTGTCTTTGCCTGTTCAGCATTAATGCCAAAATCAGACATTGCACTCTCTCGTAAATCTCTGACAGCGTTATCTTTCTGCAACTTGGCTATCTGCTGATTAGCTGTCTCTAAGGCTTTATTTGCCTTTTCAAGCTCCGTCATATTGCCATTCTGTAGCTCGTCAAGCTGTGTCTGTAGCTCGTCAGCTTTGTCGGCTTTAGCCTTGTACTGATTGGCTTTTTCTTTCTCTCTTGCCATTTCTTCACCGCTCTTGTTAAGCAGATTTGTTATCTGTTCATCCGTTGCGTCCGGGAAAAGCTTCAAAACATCATTTCTTGTCATTTCAATTACCTCCGTAACTCACGCTTTTGTTATCGCGGGTCGCTCCCGCTGAGTTTTTCTGCCATTTAACGCATGACTGCAAATTTTTGTGTATAATAAAAAGCAACCTATAAGTATTCCTTACAAGTTGCTCATTATTTGTAATATTTAAGGCTGCATCGGCAGTTAGAAATTTCTTTTACCTCTGCGCCTAGCGAATGGTCTTTAGGAAACATCATCAATGAATTTCCAACCTCAAAGGGCTCAAATATATCAATTCTCTTTCTGTCAACCTCTGTATGCGTAGGTCTGACATGCGAATCCTCTTTTGAGCGCCACTCTTTTGTTTTGTAGCCTTGCTTCACCATTTCGGTTTGTAATCTGTAATTACCGACTGCATTAGCTTCATTCGCAGCTATATTTTTTGCTCGCTTCTGTGAAGTAAAATACTCAACCTCAATATTTTGTTCGGTAGCGTCAACTACCTCATTCACAATATACCGAGCATAATCTGTAATATATGAGGGTGTTTTCTTGGCTTTGCAATACTGTGTGGCAATGCTCTCATATCTGATGATAAATTCTTTAGTGATAGTTGTTATCTCTGTTTCTTCCTTGCCGGATAACAAGGCAAATAGCATAACAAATACCTTTTCAAATCTTTCGGCAAGGTCTTTTCTATCTTCCTTTTCCTTGTCAGATAAATCCATCTCACCGAAATATGTCTCATAATCTATGTCTTGTATTTCATTTTTGCCTAGTGCGTGGATTTCATCTGCCATATCAAGCTCCAAAATAAATTGACAGCCAATTATTCATCGGCTGTCTTTCCATTGTTCTTATCATCGTCATTGTTAGGTGTAGCTGTTGTCGGCTGTTCTTCCGGGAATAACATTTCCATACGCTTTGCGCTTTCAAGAGTGACTTGTTCAGGGTCGCTAAACATATCAATAGTCTTAACAGCTCTCTTGTAGTTAATACCGCAGTTAAGCAGTATTTGAAGTACCTCTGCCTTAACAAGCATGTTGTCAAGCTTGTTGTGATTAATGTGTATCTCAACATCACTAGGCATAAGCGTAAAGCCTTTGTTAATTCTCAGCCTGTTAAGAATAAGCCTAAGTGCCATTCTCTCTGATTTCTTAAGAATAGGCTCATTAATAGCTGTTCTAAGTCCGGCATCGTAATGTCCGTTTCGCAGTTCTACAGCCGACCCGGTATCACCGCCTGTGTTACCCTGACGATTTGCAAGCCCTTGAATGCTTAAAAATCTTTCAAAAAGGTCTGTAAATACTACTTGCCCCTCTGTCTGATTAAGCTCGCTCGTCATTACATCAACATCAGCCTTGTTGTCTGAACCATTGTTAGATTTAACTACCAATGCTCCCTCTTGTCGCATTTTTCTGAATGTATCTATATCAATCTCGCAATTAACAAATTTCACCCATGCAGATACAAACTGCTCAACACCATTAATTCTGTCTGATGTAAGCACGTTAATAGCGTCTGTGATTGCAATAGTCATTTCAATGTCAGACAATCGCCTTGCATTGTTTGGATATTCAATCACCGGAATAGCTCTATTGCCGTTTGTTCCGTTTGCGTAAATCTTGCCGTTGCGAATATCAAACCACTCATTGTCTGTGAACACATAATATATATCCGCTCCGTCCTCGTCCTCTCCGATTTGACAAGAGAATGCCGGACGTCCGTTTGAGTAATATGCTACAAACGTATACATTGGATTTTCAGACGATAAATAAAAATCGCTTTCGTCAAGCAACTGTCCTTGTCCGTCATCGTTACCGATAAATCTGTAGCCGGTACCGCATATGCTTCTCCAACGATGTATGTCTATGTCGCACTCCTGTTTGCTTTCAGAATCCATTGTGATGTTAAGCTGTGTGATTTCTTCCGACTTATGGTTGTCAGTGCCACGCAATACATATTGGATTGGCTCGGCACACATCTCTGCGGTCTTTCTCTCAACAAGCTCATATGCAAGATTTACAGCAATTTTATTATTGATTTCCGGTCGATTTACCTTTTGCCGATACAAAATCGGTTGGTCACCACGATAGTATCTGTCAAGATACTCAATCTCAATAGCGTTTTGCTCGTGAATCACAAGTGCTTTATTCAGTTCTTCAACTATGTTATTTCGTGTGATTTGCCTTTTTCTCGTGAAAATAACTTGTCTGCCGTAATTATTATGACAGACAGCCGAAAAAGGTCTTACGTTTTTATGTGCATATCTATACATCAATAAAACCTCATGCCACTTGCAGTAGTTCTCTGTGGAACCTCTTTAATCTGAAATTCTCGTGTGCCAGCCCAAAACCATATCCATCTACGGCAGTGCGTACACATCACCTTATGGTGCTTCTTATCGTTTTTATTCACCCACGTTAGCAATTTACCGCAACGAGGGCACATTACACTTTGTTTTCCTGTTGGTACAATATTTTGATTATTCATGTTTTCCTCGTTTCACTAAAAATGGCACCCACAATCTGTGAGTGCCATTTTTTAAAGAGATTTATGCAATGAACGAATTACGATTTTTTACAGTTATATTATAACTGTCAACTTTTTAAGTGTATATATGCAATGATATGCAAAACTATGCACACTACTGCACATTTTCAAGGTATTCTTTTCCATAGAGTCTTTCAAACTCTTGCAAAGCTCTGCCGTGGATTGTAAATATTTTTCTTATGCTCCAATTTGTAGCCTGTGCAATTTCTTCAAAAGTATTTTGATTGACATATCTCATTGAGAGTACATGGTAGTAGTCGGTATTCTCCATACTATCAATTTGACCGATGATATGATTTCTTTTTCTCATAAATTCATCAACAAGTCTGTCTGTATCTTTTTCCAAGTCCACAATTTTAGTTACTGTACTGCCTAATTTATCTTTGTCAGATGAAACATTGACTGCTTCTCTATCTGTTGAAACAGTAACACTACACGCTATTGTCTTAAGCCGATATATTTCAGACAGCTTGTTTTGTATCATTTTATCTAATCTGCTGATTTGATTTAAGTAAGTTTTTGTGTTCATAATTTCGCTCTCCTCATTGCATACTTATAATTAATAAATTCTTCCCAATATATTTTGTCAAACCGAGTATCTCTAAATCTATTATCAAAATTCCTTTTATCAACTATAAAGTCTAAGCCCTCTTTTAATCCCAATAGAATATAGTCAGGCACAAATGAAGCCGGTATTCTCACAATCTCGTAGCCATTGTCAATACAGCTCATTATCTTTCTTTCTCTTAAAAAATCCTTATTTTCATCTGTGTGATATATTTCGCCATCAACTTCAACAATCTTCTTTAAGTCCGGTATGAAAAAGTCTACTTTACACTCGCCTATTTTGTAATTCGGATAATATTTAATGTTTTCCTTTTCAAGCTGTATGGCAAAGCAAATTTCATTTACGCTATTAAAGACATAGCCCTCATGCATTATTTTTCGTGCGACCTCGCAAGCTTCTTGTTTATAGTCTAAGTCTTTAATTCTTTTTCGTTTTGCCTTTTTCTCTATCTTTTCTTTTGCTTTATCCACATTTGTAAGCTGTTTTAGCAATTTTATTTTTCTGTCGCATTCCTCACAAACGTATTTTTGCTTTTTGTTATTTTCGATAGTGGCTCCGCACATAAAACAAGTATTTGTCATTAATAAAACCCTCCTCTGAACGGATTGTGTACCGCTTCAACCTTTGCTACCAGATTTTTATTTGTTACAAAAAGGCAAAAATTTGCAAGTCCATCTGGTACGTCATCGTGGTCGTTTTTACCGACAACCGAATACGTCAAAAGCCATGTCATCATTATGCCGTAATCATCTTTCGGTTTATAATCTTCTGTCGTTTTAAATAAAACATGTTTTTTTACCCAATCAGCATTAACAATAATTCTAGTTTCCTTATTTGTCTCCGTTGGTCTATCGGTAATATTGCACCTTCCCCCCATTTTCTCAACTCTTTGCGATACTTCGTAAGACACTCTATCGCCACCTGAATTGCTTTCAAACTCGCACTGTTGCATTTTATGTTCAACAATAATATTAGATAGTCTGCCATACTGTACGCCATAGTCTGTATTATCATCGCAAATACAATCAACAAGGTAAAAATCATCATCATATTGATACATACAGGGCAAAAACATAAAATCAGTTCCTTTGTTTTTAACATCGCATATGCCAAGTATTGCGTCAGGTTCTCTAAGTGGCATTGTTACAAATCTTCTAATATCATCATCATGGTAAAGCATTCCTTCACGCTCAATAGGCTCATTTTTATAAAGACAACGGTATGAAATGTCATCCATTGTAAGCTCTTGGTTGTGAAAAAACTCAACAGACATTCCATTATACTTGTAATCAAAATTGCTTTTGCCAGTAACAGGGTCAATATCAGGAATTGCAATAAAGCGCACCCTGTCGCTTTTTGCATATATTCTTTGCAATCTGCCTATGACATCATGCACACTCCAGCGTGTAGCAATGTGAATTTCCTTAACTTGCTGATTGAGTTTTCTTTGTTTTGCGTCAGTACCGTATATTCGCCACAGTTTATCAAGGGCTTTTTTGTTTAACGCTTCTTCGATACCACCTATCAAATCATCACAATACAAATACCTATTGCATCGAACTTTACCAGAATTTTTACTGCCAACAGAGGTACATTGGATATTTGAATAGGCTTTAGGTTTGTCAAAATTAATTCTTTGCCTTTTTGCGTCTGTATTTTGTAATTTTACGTCTGGAAAAATCTCACTCCATGTATACTCTTCATGGTTTGTGGTAATATCAAGCACTCCATCATAAAACATTCTTGTAATATCATCAGAGTGTGAAAAAAACAGACTGTAATCTTTTGGGTGCCTTCCGATTATCCATGAGCAAAAGAATTTTTCGAGGGTGGTCTTTTGCGTGCCCGGAGGCATTGAAATTGATAAAAGGTCAAGTTTATCATCTTCTAAGTCCTGCATGGCTTGAATAAGCCCATGCTTATTAAGTTGCTTCATTTTAGGTTGGTAAAATCTTTCGCACTCTTCTCTATTCTTTTCGAGATAGAGCAAATAACTGTGAAATAAGTGTGGTGCTTCTAAAAGTAAAACATCATAATATTTGTTAATCAGTTCATAACTTTGCTTATGTTCAAAAGCGTATTCTTCTAAATCAAAAATCGTACCACCCGTTTTAGCCATGCAGAAGCCCTCTATAAGTTCTTTTGCCCTCTTAGTGAGTTGTAGTCCATACTCAATGTCTTTCTCACCATTTATGGCTACACTACAAGCGTCTACATAGGCATTAATTACTTGCTCGTCTTTCCCATTATTCTGTATGTAGTTTTCATATCCGTTTACTGTGGAAATAAGGCTCTGACTAGCCATAAGAAAAGCACCTCCACTTTTAAAAAGCAAAGGTGCTTATAGACCTCTGCCTATAATTGTTTTAGGGTAGCGACTACAATCAATCTGTAGCCGGTAAAATTTTGTTAGAATAGTACATCACCGACAACCGGATATAATTTCTGCACAAGTGCACTATAATCGTCAATTACATATCTTGCCGAAGCCATGTATGTTTTAATGCCATATCTTTGTGCTGTATCTCTTTCAATATAACAGCCATTCCAATCATATGCTTCATCAATTCCGATAAATACATCAGCCTGTGCCAGCTTCTTAAGGCTTTCACCTAAATACCATACAGCTTCTTTGCTGTCTTTCGGTGGGTTATCCTCAATGTAGCTGTCGATAAGTTCTAACTCTTCGTCCTCGTATATCTCAGCAATCTTTTTCATCTTCTGAATACTAGCTTTGATTTCTTCCTCTGTTCTGCCTTTCATCGGCACACTTACGAATAATTTTTTCATAAAAATTCCTTTCCGCTGATAATCAGCCATTTAATTCCACTGCCATTCCATTTCCTCTTCGCTAAGATATTTATGTCTCACTCTATACCTGTCAATATCTTCTTCCGCAAATGTAATTATACTGTTTGCAAGTCTTACATAAACTTCGTATTCGTATTTTCCGTCTGATTTTTCCCACGTTTTACAAATAACTCCTATGTCCGACTTGTTTACAACAACAATATCTCCAAAAAGAAATCTAGGTTTATTCATCTTTGTTGTCCTCCACAATTCCATCAATTATTGCTCTTTCGAGAAATTCTTCGATATTTTCTTTTTCTCCACCAATAGGCACTTTATTATACAATTCAATGAATTGTTGCCTTGTTAATGGTTTCCAATGGGGATTATCTCTTTTGCATTTAAAATTCATAACTCCCGGACCGCATACATATCGTTCATTTCCATTCGTATCAACAAAGGGACCGGTACAAAGGTCACAGTTCATTATATGCTCACAAGGTTTTATTTCGTGACTATATCCACTGCAAAGCATTGTACTTAGATACTCCATATTCTTACTCCTTAAAGCAATCTTTCAACGCTTGCCTGTTCGCCTCAATATCTGCCTCAATAGCAAGTTCATCTTCTAAATCGGAACAATCTATAGGCTTGCCATTTCTACCGCCTATTTCGTGCGATTGCGCTTCTCTCAACGCTTCACGCTCTATTGATTTAATTACTTCTGCCATGCTCATTGTAATACGCCTTAAATCCTTTATCTCTGAATTTTGCTATATCCTTATCAAGCTCGTTTTTGCTCTCATACTTGTTGTTCAGCATTATTGCAACACCATCTTTCTTTACTGCATATATACCAAATGGCACATACTTACTCGCTGTCGATAACAGAATTGCAAATTGAGCTATGTTCATTTCATAAACGTTGTCACCCATGTTAACTGTCATTTTCCATAAACCTCTTAAAATCTTCCATGCACTCATTGCATAAATCGTAGGTCGTATCTATAATGCCGTTTCTCGTAATTGAGTTCGCACATAATATTCCTACTTTAATTTCTTTTCCGCACCTGTCGCAAGTGCGCCATTCTTTTTGATGTTTCATTCTTCCACCAACTTTCTAAGCACCATTCATAAACATATTTCCAAAATGGAAATCATTTAGTGCTTTTTCTAATTCGTCTTTGTATGCAAATGGGCTTAATGGGCTTTCAATACGTTCTCTCATAAGTGGCATCGCTGTGTCCATCAAAATGCCTTGTGTAGCACTTGCAAGATTTTGTGGTGGCAAATCTGCCAATGCGCATAATTCCATTTCTTTATGGTTGCACTCATTTACTTTGGGGCAACTCGCACATTTACTTGATAATTTACTTAAACTTTCTGCCATCATTCCACCTTTACCTTAAACAGTGTGTCGGGAAACGGAACACCTAAGAAATACATATTTGCGTACTTCCTAAATGTCGGTCTACTCATGCCAGCCATCTTCGCAGCTTTCGATTGTGAACATCTGCCGTTAGCGTATTCCGTTAATGCTTCTCGGAATAAATCAACATTCCGCGTCTTAACTCCCTTTGCCATACTTATACCTCCGTTTAGTACTCAATAATGCCTTGTGCGAGCTGTAGCAGATAGTCGCTCTTGGCAAAATGTGTTATCGAGTAGTTAGTCTGTCCTCTATGTGTCCGTCTGAAATGCTCAAAAACCATTCTATCAAGCCCAGTAAGCCCTATTGCGTCTGCTATGTAAACGTCTGTCCCTTTGAAGTGTTCATGTTCCGTATCGGTCACATTAGAAAGCGACAGACATACATTAGTCAGTGTCTTATCAGTCAAGATTGGGTGAACCTTGCAAAAGCCTGTTTCGTACAAGTCCATGTATCTGCAAAATGATTTTTTAACAGCTTCTCTAATCGTCTTGTTCTCGATATTATCATCACAGATTGCAAAGAACCTACGGAGCATATCATCTTCCTTTGCTTGCATATCCTGTCGGGTAACCCTTGCCATCTGTTTCTCTGAAACGGATGTATGTACCTCTCCATCAATGTTAGTTGATGTATGTACCCTATCAGTATTTAATCTTTCAGTACTTTGTTCATTAGTATTTAATTCATCAGTACTTAATTGTCCGTGGATTTCTACCTGTTGACATTCAACCCCTAGATTTTCTAGGTCTTGTTTTTCTATACTCTGTTTATATGGTTCTTCGTAAACCTCATAGGTGTACTTTATTCTTCCACCATTGCTTTTTGTTGGATTTTCCTTAGTAACCACAACATAATTATTATCTTTTAATTCATTTAAAGCCGATTTAACGGCTGTTTCATTTTCTTTGCTTATTGCAACTAACCCAGCTATTGAATAATCCCATGTGTCAGGCAATGAAAGCATTACAGACAATAGTCCTTTTGCTTTCAAACTCAACTTTTTGTCTCTTAAATGAGTATTGCTCATAACTGTGTAATTTTTTGTTTTATGCACTCTGATTGTTGCCATAATCGAATACCTCCGCTTGATATTATTTATGTATGCCTGTGATACATACTCCGCTTGATTGGTAAAAACAACAAACAGGCACAGCGGAAGTGCTTTTCGCTTCGTCAAGCTAGTTTGTTGTAATTGGATAGACAGGACTCGAACCCGTGACTCCCTCCGCTACCATTACCGCAGTGGGTGCTCTCCCAACTGAACTACTATCCGTTGTGCAGTTTTCAATAGTAGGAAGTTTTTGTGGCACAACATTACGACTACCTAGCACTTAAGCAACTACTATTGACATTTTAATTATTTCAGCAGGGATTACTGCAACTCCTACCTAGTCGGGAATGACCCGACCGCTTGATGTGGTGTGGATTTGAACCACACATGATTAATTTCTGAAAGCTGTTTGTTGCTAATTACAGATGTTTTCCTGCCTATCACTTGGTAAACATGCTATTAATCAACTTCTTTGTTTGCGTTTACCCATTCCGTCACACATCAACAATTGGCAGGGTTGGGAATCGAACCCACGACAAATCAGCTAATAGCTGACTGCTCTACCACTGAGCTACAAGCCGATATTGAGGGTGAAGTCTAAGGAGTGGCAACACCCTCGGGGGATATAATTTGTATGTACTGTAGGAAAAGAACTAGCGAAACCTACAGTAAAGGGCATGTGAGGGATTGCACCTCACCTAAGACTCATATGATTTGAGTTACCCTAGTTTTAACAATTTGAGGGGGTATATATGTCTGCTCTGCCTATTACAGATGTCTTTGCGACAGGTTGGTTTTCACGCTCATGTATTGTGGGATTATACACGATTGAACCCCTCACGAGCCTTGTGACGGCTCTTAACAGCTTTCCGCTATGAGGGCGAAAGGAACTACTAAGTCCAATGTCGGGGAACTAAGTAAACCCCGAACAGGGCATGTTGGATTTGAACCAACGAATGCAGGAATCAAAATCCTGTGCCTTACCGCTTGGCGAATGCCCTATGTTTACTGCCACATGAAAGCTATGGCAAGTATCTGACCGAACATTACGGCAATGCTAAGGAGTCTTGAGCTAACTGTCATTTTTTCGTTTAATGTGGCACTTGCCATTCCCAACGCAATTAATGTCAGCCATACTGTTGTTACGATTTTTAAAATAAACATGATTTACACCTCAAAATCTAATTATCCTTAGCCTCTATCAGTGACTCAACTATGGTAGCCAAAATCAGAAATACTACCGAGATAAACAATCTGTGTTCGTCAGATAAAAGTAATCCACGAGTTGCGGAAAGCACCATCAGCCACAGGAAAATATTTTTAAACAACACCGGTAGTTCCTTATCCACGAATTTTCCGAATACTTTCCATCTGCGCCTAGAATTAAGCTCATGAGCCTTAATTGTGTACCACATAGCTTTTTGCATATCTTGTTCGAGACTGTCTTTATGTCCGGCACGATATCTATACTTGTATGCAGTAATCTCACACCAACTCTCAACAGCCTTAATGCCGTATTTATCAATCATTTCATCAATGCACTCTTTGCGGTCAGGCAAGTTGTAGTGGCTAGGATGATTTACCATATCAGAATTAATTTTGTTAGACTCAAATCCTGTCAATTTCATCACTGTCAGCTCCTTTACTGTTATATATTATATATAACTAATATTTCATCGTAATTGTATGTATATATATTATTATTGTGTATGTTGTTTAATTAATATATAACTTATGTTATAATAATAAATACTGCTTGGTGTTAAATGAGGTAAGATATAAGCCTTTTTGTTTTGGCGGATATTTTGGGGACTAAGTGGGGCGGTTTGTCGCTTTTCCCATACACCCCTAGGGGGCACCAATGCGCAGCCGTTCAGACCTCAAACAATCAAGCTTTCAAATTGTATCAATTGCACATACAATTCACTTATAGCCTTTCAACTATTCGTTAAACAACTGTTTTGTGAATAGTTGTAATAATTCAATAGCTCGCAAAGCCTTATAAATCAAGGGAATAGAATTGTGTGTATTGTATATACAATTACTTTGCATTATCAACCATGTCACTATTCGTCAATGCTTTAATATTCTGACTATTTGAGCCGCCTAACCGTGGCAGTTCATTGGCGCTCAACGCTCGCGCTTGCTGTCTGCTATCGCTTGTATAAGGCGAGGCCCATCCGTACCGCCTATTAAGAATTGCAATTACTCCAACTGGATTCTTAACTCCGGTCACGAGCTTATTGGATAAACTCTCTTCCTGATATTTTCGCAGTTTTTGCAAAATCTCCGATGCAGTAGGGCTTAGCGTATTCTTCCCCCAGTCGTATATAGTACTATCAGGTATACCAGTTAATGAACTAAATCCCAATATACTAATCTCTTTATCGTATCTCATGCACATATCATAAATATATATATCTAATACATACATTACTAATTTAAAATTATAGCTATTATAATTACTCTCTTTGAATAATTTATTATTTAAATTATAATTTTCTTTTGATTTAAAATAATTACTATCAAATAACTTTTTTTGGATATAATACAAAGCACTATTCCATACGCTTTGAGACTCTTTTTTAATATCCTCAATAGCGTTAATTTCGCAAAATTCATTTAGATAAAATAATAAATCATTCTCGTATATTTCAATTTGATTATCTGGCATCGTAGAACATCCCCCAAAAGTCAAAATAAAAAAGCCCGCACCGCTTGGAATTAATCCAAACAATACGAGCTAGCCGGCATTCGCTTATTAATTAAATTTAAACTAATAATAATCAAATATACCTATTTTGTCAATATAGATTATTTAATATATAACAACTAACTGTATTGATTAATATATACATACATCATGCACATATATATTAATTATATTATATATAGCCCGATGAGACTGGGCGCAGCTTAAGGACTGAAAAATAAAAAGCCGGTCACAAAAACCGACTTAAAAGCACTTGCTATTATGTCAAAATGTGATAAAATAAAAATGTCTTTACAAGCGGATGGACTTGTAAAAGGTGCTGTTTACCAAATCCGAACAGCCACGGATTGAAAAGATAATATTTTAAATAATGCTTTTCAGGCATTAAAAAAGAGGGGTTTTAATCCCCTCTTTTATCGTTTTTACCGGCGCCATAGCAATTATAAAATGCTTCTGTTAAAGCCCCCAATTGTTCCGGTGTAAGCTCTTCTTTAAGCTCATCCGGTACCCACTCATAAGAGTTGTTGAAGCTGTCGGCACAAGTACCAATTTTACAAGCTTCTTTTACCTTTTGAAGCTTGTACATTTCCCCTAACTCTTCCGTTGTGATGTCTCCATTTCTTACGGCTTTTCTGCCCTCTGCGGTCAATATTTCCATAGCCTTGTTTTTGCTGATTGTTCCAATTCCTTTAATTTTCATAGTCTGCACCCCCTAAAATACTTTGATGTGGCATTTTTCAGGTATCTCCATTACATCCACGTATTCAAAGCCGAATAGCTTTTTGGCGGTCTCTTTATCGTATGCCGGGAAATTATCGCCCTGAACCATTCCCAAAATTTCAAATCCAGCAAGCTTGCCACAATTATATGTTTTCTTAGTTATCAAAAAGTTTCTCATACTCTTTATACCTCCACAAAAAATAATATCTAATTACTACACTGATATATTAACATATGTAATACATAAATGCAATACATAATTGTAATTATTTTAAAACGGACACTCATTATTATTGTTTTCCAGCTCGTCCAGCTTTTCCAATACTAATTGATTTACAAAACCATTGATAGTCAGTCCTTGCGCTTGTATCCGGTCTTTTGTGCCTTTTGGCAATTTACATGTTATTGAATCCCAATTTTCCCGGGCTTTTTCATTCTGTCGCTTTATTCTTTTTTTGTAGTTTTCAATAATTTTCTTTTCGTCCATTTATTACACCTCATTATTTTAATTAATAGTATCAATAGTTACCAACAATATTACTATACAGTAATATCGCTATACATAAATATATAATAATCAAATTATTATGTCAATAACTATTTCAATAATACATCAATGAGATATTGTAATATTTTATTGCATTATATAGTAGAAACAGTAATTGAAATAATTATTTTAGTATTTTTGCAATTTTTATTGCAATATAGTATTGACATATTGAGTGCAATATAGTATTGTATAGTCAAGCCAAGCGGCAAGGAACAAAATAACAGTTTATTAAATATGGAGGTGCTTTTATATGGAAAGAATTGAAGAACTGGAAAAAGAATTAACAGCAGTTTGTGGCACTTATGAAAATGATTGCTCTAAATGTCCTAAGCGGACGGAGTGCGAAGAATATTGTAAACTAGTAGGAATTTATGAAATAGTGAACAAAAAAGCAGAAAAATTTTAGGAGGTGCCAATTATGAGTGCATATATATTATCAAACGAATCATTAACAGATTTAGCGGAGTCAATCCGCTATATGCTGGACAACTCAAAAAATAGCAATTGCATAAACTTAAATATTAAAGAGCTTCAAAATCAGTTTACGGATTGCACAGATAAAACCGGATATTATCAAACTAGGAAAATTGCGCGGGTTTTATACCGCTTTAACGATTTGGCTGTATCGTCAAGGTACAATGAAAGCACAACGGAAATGCCGGATTTCCCTAATGACGGCAAAAACTTATATATGCTCGATAGATATAGATTTATCAAAAAGCTAGAAAGTTATTTATATCAATGTAATGAGGATTTTACTTGCACAATGCCACTTTATAAAGCGTTGAACGATTTATTATACAGCATTTACCGCGTGGAAGTGCATAAATCAGATAATTATAAAAACTGTGAAGAGTGGGGATAAAACATGATTAATATAGACATGTGGCACAATAACAAAATAAAAGCGGTTGAAAAAATCAATATATTTTTTAACGATTTGACCGGGGAATATTGGGGGAATTGTTATATTAACAATAAAGCTATTGGAGATTATACCGCAGACAGTTCAGCCGACATCGAAAAAGCTTTCGAGCATTTAGCGATTAATTGGAACTAAATAAAACAAGCCGGTGCAAGTTCACCGGCTTTATATTAAAGAGGTGGGAAAAATGGATAAATCAAGGATTGATTTTAAGAATTATGAAACTGTAAACAGTGGCGCAAAATTCTATAAGGGCAAGGACTGCGAAGAAGGCTTTTATCATGTTTGTGATGAATACGCGCCGGGCGGTACTCGCTTACTTGAATTTATGCCGGAGATATACAGACACGACATAAGTGTTAGTTTTTGTCAAACTGTAAACGGACATAGTGCAATGCATCCTATCAAATTTTGTCCGATTTGTGGCAAGCAATTAGAATATTAGGGGGTGCAAATATGAACGATTTAAAAGAACTTTTTAAGGCTATAAGCTTATTTATATCATGCCTGATAATTGGGTATGGCGGTTTATTTTTATTTTTTTATTAATATGCAATTTGCATAGAGTTCAATTATATTAATTTTTGACAAATATTTGTTGCGTACCCTTGGCACTATGACAATAATTTGTTAAAGTAGGATTATAACAATTTTATACGGAGGTAGAAAGATGAAATTTATTGAATTATCAGAGCAAGAAAGAAAAGCAGTAAAAGAAGCATTGGAATACATAGGCTACTTTGACGTAGCAGAAAGCCCAGAAATGCTCCAAGAATGGCTTGACGATGGAACTATAAGCATTGGTGATGGTAGAAGTGGACGTTCTGCCGTGTGGATTATTACAGAATCGCACGAGTCTGCAATCTATGTTGATACGTTAGAGCCTTTAAGTCAGGAAGAAATTACAAAAGAATTTCTTTAAAAAGGGGGAAAAATGCAAAAAGTTAAAAAAGCAGCCGCACAGCTAGACAGCCGGGCGGCTATCTCTGTATTGAATAATTTAAAAAATAATCAAATTGTAATTGAAAACTACGAAGTTTTTTGCGAGCTTTACGAAAAAGCAATTGCGCGCGAAGATTGCGGGCTTGCTCCGCTCTTTTCTGACGGCTCACTTATTATTAAGCAAGAAATGCAAGGCGATTATATTAACCTAATAATTAATTTTTCGGCAAAATTTACAGAAAAAGGCTCTATTTTAGCAAATTTAGATTGCCTAAGGTTAGATTTTTTTAGTAAAAACGGATTCGATGAAAATGACGTAGCGTTGACGATTAAAACAATTGAAAACAAGCGGCAACAATTTAAATATATCGGTAAAATAAAAATTGAATATAACTTGGATTCAGATAATATCATAGAGTGGGAAAACTCTTTAACTAGTGTTCTAATGCGTCGCGGATATGCGAACCCAATCGAATATCTAAATGCACAAAACGACGTTGAAGAAATCCGCGCGAATTTAAAAGCCTGTATAGATTTATTTAAAGGAGTATTGATTTGCGTGGACTATCTACTTGAGCACCCGGAAGAGAAGCACAAAGAAAAACACGCAAGAAGCCACAACGGGAACAATCCAAGCGACAAAAGCTTTCAAAAGCAAGTTGATAGTGCCCAAGTTATTTCTTTAAATTCTTTAAGGTTTAAAACAGAGAATAAAAAAGTAGCAAATATGCTAAAAAGTAAGAAAGTCCACCGAATGACGGAAAGTTGGAGCGTCCGGGGGCATTACAGACATTATAAAAGTGGTAAAGTAATTTTTATCGAAAGTTTTGAAAAGGGTAAAAACCGTAAGCAAACATCGCAGAAAAAAACAAAATATAAGCTTTAGAACGGAAAAGAGGGTTAATGAATGGATAACAAACTGAACACGCTTGACGCTATAGAAAAGGAAATAAAAGCACGCTACAATGGAAAATATCAAAGCGCGTCAGGCTATCAGGCAAGCGAGCAAGCCACGCGCAAAGCGATAACAAATATATTTAGGAACGTGGCGGAGCTTGGAACGTGTGACGATGTTCTAACACTCATCAGTGGCAAGGAATATAGACGGACGGCTTTTATTAACTATTTACAGCATGAAAACTACATAAGCCCTATTATTAAGGCTTGTTATAGTTAGGGGGGTGTATTATGTCTAATTATGAGTATTTAGGAAAAAAGGAAATATATAAGCGCGTTCAGGCGCTAGGCTACGACATGCCAAAATTAAGTGACTTTGATTATATCAAATACGATTGTATTGAGTGGATGGAGTCACGCGAGTTAAAAATTACAGTTCAGAGGTGCGGTGAATGGTTGCAAGTCGTAGAAAAGCGCGCACACGTTCACCCGGTCACGTTGTTTTGTGACTACAGAGGCGGAAAATATATCACACGTTATTAGGGATATTACTATATCCCTTTTTGCTGTACATTGACAAAATAATAAAAATATTCTATGATTTTATGATATATACATTTAAGCCGTGTATTTGACGTTTTAAGAGCTTTTAAACGTGCAAGCGTGGATTTTTATCGAGTACGCTATAATAAGCCACAAAATGAGCCGTTTACAATGCTTTGCGATATAGCTGTAGAGGTGCAAGCCGTCAAGCCGTGGCAAGTTGTACCGGGTGCAATATCTAACGAGTCAGGCGCACCAATTCATAGAAATTGTTTGAATTTTCGGAAAACTTCACTCAATTAAAGTGCGGTGCGAGTTCTTTGCAAGTTCTCGACAAGTTTTCGGAAAATTTCGCGAACGGATTTTTGAAATCAAAAAAGTCAAAAGGTAGGGGGGTACTTCTCGAATCCTAAAATTTTTTGGATTTTGAATTTTGAATTGCCAAAAAATAAATGCTCTTGGCACTGTAGTCGCTCTCTCCTAGTTCTTCAATCAACTTCTGCCGTGTCATTTCCGGATTAGTCCGATGTATGTATTCTAATAGTCTATCTATTTTATCCATATTTTTGCTCCAATAAATTAAATATTTTGTCAGCCGTGTATACAATATTCCGTCCATATAAGCTCATAAAGTCTGCGATTATTTCCTCGGTCTCTATGTCAATGTCACAGCCGTATGAGAATGAGTACACATGCACTAGCTCGTGACATAGTATTTTGTCGGTCATGTAATCAGACACATTGTCAGCTATCGTTACTGTCTTGGTTGTGTTGTCGGTTACCCCCAAGCTTATTGTGCCGTCAGACCGCCTTAATTCGCTCGATGTAGGCTTTTTAAATTGTATGTGCCACAATATATCATTAACTCTTATATCCATGCTTATGCCCTCTAAAAACGGCTATGAGTATTGCTACCCATAGCCTTAATAATTACAGTTTTGACGCAAGATTGCTCATTTTGGTGCGCAAAAGATTGCGCTCATCAGGTGTCATGTCATTTAAAAGCTCCGATATATCTCCGCTCAATTCACGGATATACATATCAAGGGCTTTCATTTTATGCTCTTTGTCCTCCGTTGAAGCTCCTTTATGCATTTCTTTTGTCTCGGTATAATGTCTCTTTGCTCTGTCGTAATTGCTTTCACTCACATGTGGTGCAATTGGTTCAGAGTAGTACATCTTACCTCTGCTCTTATCCATGTCACGCATATACTCCATGTCGTTGTAGTTTACCGGCATGTGATAATATGGCGGTTCTTCATATCCTCTGCGTGTTCCACGACCTTTAGGGGCAAATCTGCCATTTGCATAGCGATATTGGTCATAATATCTTCTACCACTTTCTTCGCCATATTCTGCCTTAAGACTTCTTAGGAGTTCTTTGTCGTACTCTTCTTCCTCTTCATCAGCCTTTTTCATAGCCTTGGAAATTATGGAATGATACTCAGCTTCCGCAAGGTCTTTTATCATATCCACGACCTCACCCATTTCAGAAGTGTCAACATTTTCAATGCCCTTTTCAAACTCGCTGACGGCTTTCTCTGTAAGACACTCTTGCATTTTGTGCATTCTTTCAATGTGCATATCCTCACCCCCTACGCTTCACGAACAGCAATTAAGTTACTATTCTGTACTTCAATAGCCTGTGTAGATGTATTCTGTACCGCTACAGTACTGCAACAGCCACAAGGTACATCCACGTAGGCTTGAGCCGATACGTTAAATAAGTTCTCGACTGCTGCCGGAGTAACTATCATCTTTGTTGACTGTAAAGGCTCTCCGTCTACCGCAATAGCAAGTGAGATAGCTTCAACAGTACCGCCTGTAGGTATCTGAATGTTACCGCTATACGATACTAAAAATCTAGCCTTGCATTGATTTGTAATACCTCTTAGCTTGATAATTCCACTTCCGGACCTGTGTACGATACATTTTGTTCCACTTACGGCTGTTTCTGTAAATGCCACATCTTCACCGGCTGAAACAGTCTGTAATGCAATTCCTGTTATTTCCATTATCTTTACCTCTCTTTTCACAAAATAAGGGCAAACATTATAGTCTGCCCTTTGGTTATAAGTAATACTGCTTAGCAGACATAATCTCGACTAACTCTTAGGCTAAACTTGGACTAAACTTGGACTAAAAATCGGTTTTTAATCGGTTTAAATCGGTTTAGATTGAGTTAAACTCAATTAAGATACTCAATTATTCAGTTTTAGCAGTTGCAACCGGTGTTGCATCCACATCCGTATGCATAACCATAAAGGTTAGAGGCTGGGAATGATGGGACCGGTGTAGGTCTTACAGCATCAATAATCTGATTTGTCTGCGTAGCCATAGCGGTTGTGAGAAGCGCGTTCTGTCTATCCTGTGAAGCAGCTCTGCGTAAATCGTTGTTCTCTGCTGTAAGTGTAGCTATCTTATCCTGTGTTAAGAAGTCAAGTACCTGTCTTGTACTGTCGGCAATAGCCTGTCTTGTCTGGCAAGCCTGTGTAGCCATATTGTAGTTGGTATCCGCAAAACCTCTTTCAATCTGTCTCTGTGTTTCGCAGCAGCACGAAGCGTTCTGTGCGGACATATTGTTGAGAGTAGACTGAATTGCGTTAGTATTCTGCATATTAGCGACTGTATCAGCATTGATAGCCTGCTGTATGCCATAACCTGTCTGCATGATATTTGTGTTAATGCCATTAAAACCTGTGAGCATACTATTGTTCATAGCATAGAAGCCATCACAAAGTCCGTTAGAAATACCATCTAACTTGCTGATAACCGCCTGATTATCAAAACCTCTTTGAATTTCACTGCCGACACCACCATTAGTGCCACCACCGAAACCACCGAAGCCATTGCCCCAGCCCCCGAATATCGCAAACACTACGATAAGAAACCAAAGCCATGAGCCGTCATTCCAGTTATTTCCGTTGTTTCCGTCCAAATTCGCCACGATAGGTACGCTTGGACAATTTCCTGTGTTGAACATTGTTTTTACCTCCAAAATTTATTCATAAAGAGCCGTGCGCACGTTCTCTCATATGCTATATTCCAAAATTGCTCCTAATCTGCTTCATTACATCATCAGGATTAATGCCTTTTTCTTTGCACAAGTTCCTTGCCATTTGCTCAATTCCCTTGCTGTTTCCGCTTTGAGCCATACTCATTGCATTCTTAATCATTGGATTACTCATCATCTGATTATTACTCATCATCTGTTGTATCATTCCCATTACATTCATGCTTTTTCACTCTCCTTACTTTGTGTTCGTGGAGTTTTTCTCTGCGCTCCTAAAGATAATTGCTCAATCTTCTCTGATAGTTCGTTGAGCTTTGCCATAATACCCTCTGTAGCTTTCTCTGATAGGTCAAATTCGAGCTTTTCTGTATCAGCCGATAAAATGTCTGTCTTATCATTTAAAATCGGTTTAAAGGTCAATGTGCGAATTGTTCCGTCAGCATTCCAGCTCTTAGCATATATCTCTGTTAAATCCTGTTTTGGAAAAAATGCCACACTGCCATCCATTGGCACCTCATTGGGATTGATAGTCTCAACCGCTTGTACCACTCTGCCACTTATACCTTGTGTTGGCTCAGGCTGTTGGTATCTCTGATAGCTCGTCATTGGGTTGTACTGATACGCTCCATAGTTAGGTGTATAATTCATCATTGGTTGTTGATACGGCATGTTCATTTTCGTTTTCCTCCAAAACCTCTTCTATTGCTTTAATGACGAGAGACAATGTCATTAAGTCGATTTTTTGTAACTCACTTTTAGCAAATATTTGTTCTCTCACTTCATCGTCAAACATAACATCATCTCCTTATGCCTAAATTGTGGCATAAAAAAAGAGAAGAGCATTTCCATGTTCTTCCCATATTTACGTCATATAATGGCTTTTCTATATACAATTTTTACTACACACTTTTTGGTGAGGTTACTACACAGTTACTACACACTTTTGGCATTAAAATACATAAAAATACATAGAATTTTATATTTTTTACAATTTTACGAAAATGCCGCCAGCCCTTTATTTTCCTAGGATTGCGCCATTATTTACGAAATCATACGGCACTCCTTGGTATACATAATAATTTTACTAGTTTTAGTACAAATATGCCTTACGAGCGTTGATTTTTCAACATTCTGTGAATTGAAAGTGTGTACTACTACACACTTACTACACACATTTTCTTCTATATTCTATGATTTTATTGCCAGTGCCAACGATTTTTTCAATGTCGGCAAGCGACTTTTCGGGTGTGACATGTGTATACAAGTCCATTGTCATTTTCAGTGTTGCATGACCTAAATATGATTGAACAACTTTCGGCTCGATTCCCGACTCAAAACATCTTGTTGCAAACGTATGCCTGAATGTGTGACCGCTAAAAAATGGAAATTCATTGTCACTGCTCCTTGTGTCATTTATCCGTCTTACAACTGAACGTATAGAGTCGCTATATATAACTGAATTAATCGGTGTATTGAACCTTGTAACAAACAAATATTCGTTTTGCTCTTTGGGTCTGCGTGCCGAAACAATCTTTTTAAGTTCAAATTGTTTTGCCAAATATTCCTTGCACACACTGTTGATTGGTACGTGCCTGTAACTCTGTTTGGTTTTTGGTGGCTCAACATGAAATGTCTTGCCTTTATCTTCAAGATATTTCTGATACACAAGTGTCTTATTAACATCAATATATCCCTCGTCCATGTGTATATCTTCAATCGTGAGCGCAAACAGTTCCCCAGGGCGCAAGCCTGTATTAACTGCCACATTATACATGTTGTCGTAAAATGTGCCTTTGCACGCTTCAAAAAAATCCGTCTGTTGCTCTATCGTCAACGCAAAGGCATTAACTTCTTTGTCTGCTCTTAGCTTTACACCTTTTGCCGGGTTTTTAATCATCAGGTCATCTTCCATAGCTCTGCTAAACATATCATTTAAGATAACCTTGATTTTATTCTGTCTCTCATACTTATAGTTATCATCAGAAGCCTTGTCGATGAGTGATTGCACATCTGATTTACGGATAGATGTTATGTCATAGTTCCCTAGGCATGGCGAGATATTCTTCTTGTATATGTGAGTGTATTCCCTAATCGTATTAGGGCGCACGCTCTTTTTCTTGTATACATTCATCCACCTGTCAAACCACGTATCAAGGGTAATATTGTCTCTAACACTTGTGAATTGTTGATTGTCGGTCACTGCTACACTGAGTTGTTTTCGCAGTTCCGACAACTTGCTATTGTAAATTGTTTTGTTTTTGCCGAACCTATCTTTGTATCTGCCTTGATAGAGTCCGTCCTTGCGCTGAGTGATTCCAACTCCCAGCTCTTTTCCTCTCAAATCCTTTCCCATACTGATTTATGGCTCCTTTCAAAATCAAAAGCCATTATATGATAATTTCTATATTACTACATAATGGCTTATAATTCAATATATCTATATATTATTAGTCTTTTCGAGATACCTCTCAAACTCCTTGCGCTTAACTAATCGCTTTCCCTTTCCAACAAAAAGTACAAAAGGGCATGAGGGATTGTTGAGCATTTCATTAATTCTGTTAATTCCGATGTTGCTATATTCCGCAGCTTCATCAATCGTCAGCGTTACTTTTTCCCATATCGGCACTTTGTTAATCATTGCCCGACTCCTTTCTATCTTTTCTTTAATGTCTGCCACTCTCCGGGAAGTGGTTGTTTTTGAAATTAATAGTCTCTGCGATATTTCTTCAAGGCTCTTATCAGCGACTAACAACCTAAAAACTTCCGCTTCCTCATCGGTGAAATTGGCATTTTTCAAAATTTCTTCAAGTTCCGGTCTAGTCAGTTTTGAAAACTTCATAGACCTGTCTCCTATTCTTCGGTTTTGCTTGCACTGTGTATACAAGTATTTGAGTATCGGCATAAGCCGTCACACGGCTTGTTATCCTCGTATGCACATTGTCTTTCAATCGGTTCTATATCGCTCATAGTTCTGTTATTCATAAGCAACTACTCCTTTCTACTTTAAATTCAAATAACACATAATTCCGCAATCCGGAAATATTTCTGTGTTCATGTTACCTCTGTCCGGTGCAAGCTCATCTAAATAAACTTGTCCGTTTTTGTCTTTGAGAATTGAATGATTAACTTCTCTTTCTAATTTCGCCCGACTTTCAAATACTTGTGGAAAATCTACTCTAATCTTATTCCAATAGCCCATGCCACCCTTTACACAACCGATGCAGTTATTATTAGGATAACCTAAGTCATACATTTTCGGTCGGGCAAAATCAAAAGTCCGTTCAAATAATCCGTGTACCTCTTCTTTTGATAATTGCTTATCAATAAGTGGAAATTCATGTTGTGCCTGTGGATTTGCTTCAATCGTTCTTTCAGCTCGATTTTTCTCTTTCAAATCGAATCCCCACACATAAGTCAAATCGCAATCTTTGTGTTGTTCTTCCCATTCTTTACGAACTCTCTTTTTTAACCAGTTTGTGCAAGGGGCAAAACCGTTAACTGGATTTCTAAAACCGCCAAACACTCTCACGCAATCTTCAACACTCCTATATTCCTTACTGCTCAAAACCTGTATTTCTTTTCCGATTGCTTTCTCACAATCCTTGATAAATCTAATACTGTCGCTATGTTGGTCTGATATGTCAATGTAAATCCATTCATCCACATTTCCTGCTAAATATCCAGCCATAAAACTCGATATTCCTGCACTTATCCAACATATTTTTTTAGTCATAACACCACGCTACTATTCCTTTCTTTTACATCTACTATTTGCTTCACTGCACCACTGCTCCTGTATCTCATCATCGGTCTTATCTCGTCCGTGGATGTCGTACCACGCAAACGCTACCTCTATCAGACCGATTAATCCGAATACTATGAGAGTGGTGTATACTACTGTTGTTATGTCGGTCATTCTTCATCGCCCCAATCTAATTTCTGACCACAATCACTACAATATTCAAACTTGCAATCTTTGTCATACTCACGATATTCTGTATCGTATTGCACTATCTCTGCTGAACCGCAAGCAGGACATTTAAAGTTTTCCCATGCAGTATGTCTTATAGGTTTCTTTGGTATCTGTTTCTCAAGTGCTTGTATTGCAACACCGACAGCATCGCGCAATACCCGAGAATGTATTTCACCGCCTATTTTCAAATCAAACTGTATTGCTTCTATTGCTTCATTCTCTGTCATATCATCCCTCCTTTACCTTGTAATCTCAAACCTTTCTATCAGGTCATAAGGAATGCAGTGTTCGCCACTATTCAATCCGAATCTTACATAATACATTAACAATCCATTTTTCTTTTCGTAAGAATCACAATGGTGTTCTTCTGTTCTCCCGTCTCTATAGTAAATCTTAATTATATATCCGCTTGTCATGCTATCCCTCACTTTCTAATAACTCTTTATTGTCAAATATGTTACCAATAACTTCTAATTCAGAATTGTTTAAGCCCCACAAATTCCACTTTATACCAATTGAAAATACATCTGATTTGACACAAATCCAAGATAACTGATAATAATTATTCTGCCAAAAAACAGCATAAAAATTACCATATTTATCTCTAGCAATATCTTTCTCCCAGATTAAATTGCCATTCTTGTCTTTAAAGCCTGCACATCTGCAGATTGTGGATGGGTCTACTTCAAATCTTTCAGCAATATCATATAATCCGCCGCGTATTAGTTGTCCGGTGTAAATATAATATTTTTTATATATGTATGTGTAAAATCCAATAACCCATTCACCGCTATCAACTCGTTTTGCCTTGAATAAATATCTATCTTCCATATTCTCTCCTATTCCGCTTCTGATTGAAGCCAATTAAGTAAATCGCCGTAACTGTCGTGTATCTCCTCTTCTTTCTCTGTGTCAAGATTGTAAATTGACTTATAAGGTTCTTCATCCTTTTTGAAATCGCACATGTTGTGAAGCCAATCTGCTAACTCTTCGTCCGACATATTCCTTATCCTGTCGGCATTGGTCGTTGTGAATTTAGATGAAGTAATCTCCATCGTTACATCCGCAATAAGCCCATCTCCGTAACCATCTAGTTTTACAGATTCAACGCTTCCGGCAAAATTGCCATTTAAAGATAAATTCAGCATTCTTGGTTTTCCTGTAGCACCACCATATCTATTTCCTTCTGTATCAAGAATTTTTATCAAATCACTAACTGTTACTATTTTCATCTTTCTCAATTTTCTCCTTTCTATCGCTTTCCGCAATTTCAAAGTATTCAGCAATAAACCCTAATACAATTTTTAAATCGTAAGAACTATATCCAACAGAATAATCTTCCTTGCCAACCTCTCTGTACTTCACTTCGTAATATGGTTTGTTGCCTATCGTTCGCACGATTATTTCTAAGCTATCCACCTTGACCATGCCCGTATTGGTGTTTTTGCTGTCACATCTGCAACAAGGCTCATTGTCTCTTGAATTGCTGTTGTGCTGGCAGTTACAAGTGTTCTTTTCTTCACTATCGTCAAATGCTTTTAAAAACATTTCTGCAATTTCTTTCTCATATCTACCGCACATACCTTTGTAATCAATATCTGCAATAACCCTTGAAAAGAAATCTTTGAATTTGTCAGCAATATAATCTCCTGTGAAATCTTTAGGTATGTCAATTACTACTTTCATTTTCTCCGCCTCTCAATTCTTCAAAATAGAATTTCACATCGTCCGACAGATGCTTCACGATTCCAAACCGCTCCGCCACTTGATAAGGTATGCTGTCACGCATAAGCCTTTTATGTATTTCTGAAAGATACTTTCGAAATCCCTCGACATCTAAAGTGGATTTATAGTGGTTGCAACTCCTACAAGCTGGCATATAATTTGAAATGTTATCTGCTCCACCTATCCTAAGCGGTGTTGCATGGTCTACCTGCATATCTTTGTAAGCTATTTCTGTGCCACAGTAAGCGCAATGCCCGTTATACATAAGATGTACGGATTGTCTCACTTTTTTAGGTATTGCTTTTCTTTTACTCATTGCTACACCTCAATTCTTTCAGTTTTGCTTCGGCTTCGGCTTTGCTCAAAAATACCGACTTGCCAATTTCACTTTCTGCAAAACTTCCTGTGATACTTCCGCTCGAGTTTGTATAATAGAATACAACTTCTTTTGTTGTAACAGGTTCACAAATGTATTCTTCGCATTCACCAAATGAAAAGGCTGTTATTGTATATGCACAAGGTCTGTCATAGTCATTATCCCATACTGTATCTCCCACCTTGCAAGGCAACTTGATAAGTCTGTCCTGCACATCTAAATCCTCGCATTCTTTATAAAAATCAACCGATTTATTTGTGAGTAGAAGTACTTTAACTGTATCATTAGGAATATCGACTCCTGAGTGTTTCTCAAGCAATTCAATCATTGATTCTAATAATCCGTCACAATCTCCATATACTTTGTTAAGCCGCTCCTCTAAGTCCTCGTATTTACCTAACTTTTCTAACAGCAAGCTCTTATAATCGTAACTATTTTCTCCGCAAGGTAAGTTATCGGAAGCTCCGTGCGTTCCATCTGAATAAGTCTTCGTTAATCTCTTCATTACTGTTCCTTTCCGCCTGTCTTTACTATCTCGATTGCACTTTCTAAAACTTCGACTGCTTTCCTTTGCTGAAATTCTTCTGCTATAGTTCCGTTTTTCCTTTCGTACTCAGCAACTCGCTTGTGTGTCTGAATTTTCTTTTCCAACTGCTCTACAACCTTGTCTACGTCATAAGCTGTCGGGTATTTATCTAGTAATAGCAATACTGTATTTGTATTAAGCAAAGTTCCATTGCTTAAAGTAACTGATTCTAAATCTTTCTTTAGTTTATCTGCGTCAATTAGTCCCATGCTCGCTCCTTTCCGGAAGTTTAGCTAGCCCCCACGCTACTGTATTCCCCTCGCTACTCCACGATGTTGTTCCGTCACCCCAAGCGTAAACGCTTCCGTTCTCATATTTCGCAAAATATCTTTTAGTCCACTCTAAGCTGACACTATCTCTTACCAGTATTGGTGTATCAACTGCAACTTTCGACCAGTCAATAGGCGGTTCAACATATTCACTATTTGCCCATTTGTTTATTTCGTTTCTGTCACAACCATTGCCCAAAACATAGAATAAGCAATCTTTGCACGGCAATTTTTGACACGTTATTGGCTCTAATGTTGCTTTGCTAACTGCCATCCAGTTACCATTACAAGCAATATCCAAAATCTGTTCTGCGAATTTTTCTCTATTTGTCATAGTTTTTTGCTCCTTTCCCATAATCCGGCATATGCTTAAATCTTTCATATGCCATTTTTCTTGTCTTTTTCGTATCTCGCTTTTCGCCATACTTTTTGTCGCTCGTTGTATTTTTTTTACATCAGCAGTACGCATTTTTGCCGTGGCTTTGGCTGATTTTGCTCTGCAATCAATACAACTTTTTTCATCACCATACAGCAAGTTCTTGCCACATCTAGGGCAAACACCGACCGCCTGTAATTTCTTGTATATGTCTCTGCTATATGCAGTGTACTCGTCCTTTATCATTTTTCGCTAGGAGTAAAACATGTTTTAATTGGTCGACCAAAACCTCTTTACCTCCTATCTTTTCATTCGCTCGATACGTTCCTTAATTTCTTTCGGCATTGGGACACCTTTAATCGGCTTATTTTGGCTTTTATTATCTTCAAGCGATAATTTTATCGTCTGCTGATTTTTAGAGCCGATTTGAGCCGAATACAAGCCTCTATTGGCATTCTCAATCAATGTCTGTATGTCCTTTGGCATTTTCTGATATTCCTTTGCCCGATTAACAACTATCCTGTAGGTTCTCATAAAGTTCGACTGCACTACGTTTTCAATGCTTTCACTGTCCGTCTGCGCCCAATTCCTAAGATTGTCAGGACTTCCGACAGCCTTTTGAACGAGCGGCGGTAGTTTATTAAATTCCTCGACAGCTCCATAGGTGCCATTCCTAAGCGCCTTGCCGACAAGCAACCACGCTTCCATTTCGTTAAGCTCCTGTGGGGCTTGAACCTCATGCAGTTTGTTGATTAGTTGTCCTATGCTTGGTGCAAATCCGCTTGTATCGGAATGCACGTAAGTTTTTAATGCCGTAGATATTTGGCTGTAGCTGTATTCTTCCAACATCATGTTCCACACATCTACTGTCTCGGATAAATTGCTCGGCTTGTAATTGGGGTAGCAATCACACATAATGCGGATGATTTTAACTGTCTCGTCTCTTGTCATGTCTCTACCTCACACATTATCCCAATCAATAGCACCTTTGTTAGTTGAATGTGGCTCGTTGTCCTTTAGCGCAAATAAGCCTTGCCAACAGTGGTCTACTGACTGATTGAGGATTTTAACAGCCAAGTTGTTATCGCCCTTTGAAAGTCTTTCAATAGTGTTCATAGCTCGGTGTAATGCCATGTCAGTGCATATAGGCTTCTTAATCTTCTTTCGCATTGTCAGATATTCTTGAAAAGCACTCTCTAGCATTTCATCATCGGGGTAGTAAACGGTTTTCTTTTTAGATATTGATTTATCAATATCTTTTTCTTTACTATCCTTATCTTTACTATCCTTAACTATACTATTCTTATCTATACTTACCTTACCTATACTATCCTGTGGTAGACAAGTGGCAACCACTTGGCAACCATCTGGCAACCCATTGGCAACCACTTGGCAACCATCATCAGAAAATGTGTATGCACCATTGGATTTTATCTTTAATTTTGCCAATTCTTCCTTAAAATTCGTTGGTGTATATCTGTCTTTTCTTAAAGCGTTTGCCATGCGCCAATGCTTAATCACAATCACACCATTATCAAACTGATAAATGTATCTTTTTTCCAATAATTGCTGTAAATCAGCCACACTTGCATGAGCTTTAAACATGGAAACTGATACCTGATTGCAAAATCCGTCATCATCAGCAGACATAGATAAATGCAAATATAAGGCTTGCGCACTTGATGATAAAGCCATGAAATTATCATCATCAGTGACTTTTTTTGTGAACATTCTACGTTCTGCCATTTAATTAATCTGCTACTAAAAACATATACAAATGTGTATATGCTAGATGATTCGCTACAATCTCACGATTTGTAGTTACTGCTTCATTGTGTATGCTTTGGCGATTGTAAACAATACGCTACTCACAAGTTCTTGTACACTCCACAGTCGTAAATTCCCGACTAAGCCATCGGTACATATCTGTAAATTCATTTATCTGATTAGATACAGATTTTTTCATCTAAATAGCTTTTCCTTTCTTAATATTTTTTTGCTACTTGGTTTTCGTAGACTCCTACCATTGTCCAAACGTCACCATCAAGGTTCTACCCTATAATTAGCAAGACTTTTTCAACTTGCACTGGTTACTTCTCGACGTTTTTGACTGCTTTGACGTTAGCACAAACGAATACTCTGGATTTTAAGTATCTTTGAGTATATTGACTCACATTTAATTATGTTTTTAGTTACTTACTATTTTCTCCTATTTCTTCAAGTTCCGATTGATGTATTTTAATCTTTTTTCTCACAGTTTATGCGCTTTAAATTGCGCTCCTGTTTGAATTTCAATATCTCAAAAGGTTTACCCTTATCTAGCGTTAATTCTGTTCCGTCAATATTCCCATACAGTTTATTTTGACAATGGCAAAGAAGTGTTTCTAAGTTACACAATCTGCCCTGTCTATACTCTGAACGGATAAAATCTAAAACCCTATCAACGCTATCTACTCGATAGTTATAAGCAAAAGCTTTCCTGTCGTTTTCGAGTTTTTCTCGCCTTTTCACTAAATCACTAAGCCCTCTTTCTATTTTCAGTAACTGTTCATACTCATCTTTTATTGTGTCAAGTCCCATTATCTTCACCCGCTTTCAACAAATCCATAAACTTCTCATACTGTTTCTGCGATACCTTGTTGTGCTCTTTTTCGGGCTTTAAGCAGATTATAAGGTGCTTTTCTGCGATAGAGGATAGTTCCCTTGCTAACACTTTTTTACCTTGCTGTATGCCCTGTGTGTAGGTCTTAGGTTGTTTGTATTGTCCCGATACAACCTTGCCTAGTCCTTGACCTCCGGCTGTAACGTTGTACATCTGAAAGCCCCTATCAGCAAATGTCTTGATAGTGTTGATTTCTCTATCGTCCAACTCTGATTTAGGGCATGTCATATAATCAAGTTTCCAACCGTATGGATTTTCAGCCGAATAAAAGCCGTGTTTCTTAAGACTTAACGCTATGTGGTCATACTCGCCTAAATGTGAAGCACACCTTTCTAAAAGGTTTACTGCCTGTCCTACATAGCTTCTGCGTATGCCAGCTTCATCAGTTCGAGTAAAAGCATATATACCGCTATTACGTGGAATTGTGGGGCATATATCCTTGATACGCTTTTCCCTTTGAGCTTTCATTGCATATATCTTTCTGTAATTAGGTTGTGCCATTCTTATCACGCTCCAATAATATACATTCAGTTTCAAAGAGCTTTTCATACATATCTTTTGAATTAATTCTACTCTCAAACTCTTTAATAAAATCTCTGTATGCCTGTTTTCTAACTTCTCGGTCGTGCTTAGTACAATCAAGCTCGTCAAATGAGATATTGACTTTTCTGATAAAACTGTAACTTGATTTATCAGAGTTGATATTCATGTATCTTTCAGTGCGTATTGGTATAATGCCGTTTTTCTGTAACAGTTCTGTAATCTGAAATGCAAACGCTCTTGCAACCGAAATATCTTTTTGCTCTGCCATATCCTTTGCAATGTTCGCAAATATTTTATCTGTATAATCCATTCTTTTTCCTTTCTAGGACAGCCGTTATTGACTGCCCTATAATCAACTGACTCTTAGTTAAATGGTAATTCCTCGTCAATACCATCCGGAATTGACATAAAGCCATCATCAGGCTTTGGCTGTGGCTCTGCACTGCTGCCACTTGAATTTTTACTGTCGCAAAATTCCAACTTAGATATGTTGCACTCGTTGGTATAGACTGTGTTTCCGTCTTTATTCTTGTAACTGCCTGTAGTCCACTCACCGATAACCGCAATCTTTGAACCTTTGAATACGTGCTTTTCTATCGTTTCAGCAATCTTGCCAAAAGCCACGCAGTTAATGAAATTTGCCTTATCGTCTTTCTTCTTAAAATTCTTATCAACGGCAAGCGTAAATCTCGCTATTGCCATTGCATTTTCGCCCTGTGAATATCTAATCTCAGGCTCTCTAGTTAATCTGCCGATTAATGTTACAATGTTCATTATTTTTCTCCTGTCTGTTTTAATCCCAACCCTTATAAAGACTTTCAGATACTTCAATCTCTCTGCTGTCTAGCTCATTCAAAGCTCTAATCAGCTTTAGTTTTGTTTCTCTACAAGGGAAATATCCGTATTTTGCATATCTCAACATTCTTTCAAAGGTGCTCATAGGGAATGGGATTTTATCGTCAATGACAAGCCTTTTAAGATGTAAATGCTCAAAAAACTTATCATCATATATAACCTTGTATTCAATATGAGTTTCCACTTTATCGTCATTATCAAAAGGCATTTCTTCCACTTCTGCCCCTGTTTCATCTTCAATCTCTGCTTTGTAGTAAGCAAATTTTGTGATTGAAAAATCAAACTGACTTATAATCTGCTCTGCTGTTCCATAGATTTTGCTAATCAGTTCAAGCCTTATTCCTGTCTCTTTGTGAACATAAGCCTTTACATTATCATTTTCATACAAAAACTTGTACTTAGCTTCATCTTCTGAGACAGTATCTTCCATTGTTCCATCAGTATGTCCAGCCGTCATACTGTCAAAATAATCAACTGCTTCGTCTCTATCACTCTCATTTTGAAAGAATATATCAAGGTCTTTCACTTTCTCTTGATTAAAAATATTTTTGAAGCAACCGCCACATATAAAACCTTTGTGTCCTTCCATAAATTTATCAAGCCAATTTAACATCCAATAATTATCTCTGTTTTCTCTAATCAAAACGGACATTCATCTCCTTTCCTTAAAACCCATTCCTTGTTAGGCTCTGCAACGTCCACATTTGCCCCACAAGCGGCTTTTTCCATCTTCTCAATAAATAAGTCCTTGTCAGCATTTTCACTCGACAAATGGCACATTATGACATTCTGCAAGCTATCTGAATAATTTGCCTTGACAAAATCGCAAGCTGTGTCAATGGATAAGTGACCTCTGAATACGTGATTGGCTTTTCCTGTGTTATCCCTGTCGATTAAATCCTTGTCATAGTTCACACCTAAGAGAATGTGGTTTATGTCCTTAAATCGCCACTTGATTAAATTTGTGTCAGTGATATAAAGCATTCTTCCCATTTCCTTGTGAGTAATCAGAAAGCCGTATATCGGGCAAGGTTCGCCATTTGCGTGTGTATGTGTCCAACTTCCGTCTATTGTGGTTAAATCAAACATCCGTATATTGAACTCTGTTTCCATTTTCATAGATTCAAGACTTAGGTATGGGGCAAAAACAGGTATTCCCATATTTATAAAATCTTTTAACGATTTATTGTGGTCTGAATGCTGATGGGTGCATAACACACCCACAACATCTTTTATGTTCCAGTTCAAGCCTTTTTTAATCTCCTTAATTGGTATTCCACAATCAAGGATAAGTGTTTCTCCGCTGTCAGAAGTTAGGGTGTAGCAATTTCCTGTACTTCCTGTTGCGATACATTTAAGTTTCATTTCTTAATCTCTCCGCGTCTTCTCTTAACATTATTTTGAATTTTCCACCACACTCACAAACGGCTTTTGTGTCATAAACATTCCAATTTTCATTAGAACATGATTCATCTTTTGGTTGTGGCTTTCCACACAATTCGCACGCCCTTATTATTGGATTTTGCTTCATATACGCTCTCCATTCTTTGCCTGTCTTTTGCACCAGCAATCAATATATCTGTTTTCATCTTCGACTTTAGGAACTAAATATCTCCTGTAGCGATTAATTAAAGGCTTCATCTGTTTGTTGTAAACATCTTCATTAATATAGTTCCATATATCCATATAAATTGTGTTATACTTAAGCAGTGGCTTATATTCAAACACATCATCATTCACAATGTTTACTTTGGAATTAAGCGGTAACTGCTTTCCGACAAGTTCAATGACTTCACGATTTTTCTCAACAACTGTTATCTGCTTAACATCCTCTTTGTCCTGTATTGCAAGAATAATAAGACCTATTCCAAGTCCACCAATAAGAACATTTCCGTGTGCATTGCAAACAAAATCTCTATTTGTTTCCTTTTCCATAGGAGCGTCAGACATCACGCAATCACATCTGTTAATAAGCCTTATATATGTTCCGGGCGGTATTCCACAACGGACGATTGCGTAAAAGTTATTATCTGAAATTTCGTAATGTTGAAGTTTAAAATCTCCAACTCTTCCGTCTTTCAGTATTGATGGCATATTTTTATACATACTCACACCTCGATTTCATTGTCCTGTGGAAACCGGAAATAATTCTGCGTCAGCTTGTCAAAATCAGTTTTCGACAAACCTCTTACAAATTGAGCGCCTTTTTCGGTATTTATTATCGTTTTAAGAAAAGTAACACCCTCATTATGCTCTCTAAGCATTTCCATAGCCTTAACTGCCTTTGCTTCGGTGGAGTATTCAGCTAATTTAATGTCATTAATCAACTCTTCTACCCCAGTCAAATTTCGGTTCAAAAAATAAATTGCATTTCTAAACTTCTGAATAGCCACCATTTCATATGGAATATCTATTGTTCCATCCTGTGAAATTACTCTCATATCAGCTCTCCTCACTCTGCATGAATGGCGGTAGTTCCTCTGACTGCTTGTCGGCTGTGTCGGTCGGTTCCACATCAATTATGTTGTCCTCGTCAAAATCAACGCTATTTGCATTCTGCTCAATGTCGTAAGCAACATCCTGTTCGAGCATTTCTTCGTGGCTGATTTCCTCGTAATCATCTTCTTCACCAAAGCCACTATGAGTATTGTTGATAGATTTTAGAAGCCTGTTTTTGACTGTTTTCATAGCCATCTGGTCTGTGAATTTCTGATGAACACCGTTTCCATTCTCCTTATATCCGAATCCCTGTTTCCAAGCTGTCTTTATCTGCTTGATAGTCATAACCTCTGTCTTGACAGTTCCATCTTTCATAACTGCAACCGCATAGGCACCCTTAATCTTGTCATTGTCAATATTGTCGATTTCCTGTGTGTGTTCTACAATTGTTTTCTTTCCATTCTTAATCGTGTAACTAAACTTATCGCCCTCATAGACAACCTCTGCATTAATATCAGCAAGTCCATATCTTCTAGCAAGGCAAGTTGCACCATAAACAGACGGCTGACAGCTTAATTTACCCGCATAAGCGACTGGGTAACACTGCTTCTTTCTTATTGATAATCCGTCTGTTACCATTTCGATAAGTGCATTTTCAATACTTGCCCTTGTGCAACTCTGTAATACAGGCTTCTTATTCATATCCTGTGTGTCCTGTAAAATGAGCATTGCTGACATAAGCTCATTTGTATAGTTGTAATCCTTTGGGAATGTCAAGCCAAATTTCTCTTTCTGCTTGATTTTTACAACCATTCCCTCTGTAAAATCCTTTGCTACAAGCTCTCTGCTTTCAGCTTCTTTTGCTTCGGCAACTGCTGTATTTTTCTCTGCCATAATTATTCCTCACTTTCTACTTCTTTAAATTCACCATCAACTAATTTATAGAATATGTCTTCTTTAATACGTTCTCCGTCAATGTATTCAGTTTTTACACACTTAGGTTTCCATATGTAATTTCCTTTTTTATCTGCAATATCAGTTTTTACCCATTCAGCTAATGTTATCCAACTGCCGATTTTAGCTCTTGCTATCGAATTGTAACCTGCTGCCATAACAACTGAATCTTTACCCTCGGATGTTATCTGTGCGGAATCTCCACTTGAACCTATCTTTGCGGAATCTCCACTTGAACCT